>Ga0326727_10003708_pt1 | contig 48074 bp, 46 predicted proteins | sample MB2enrmetagenome_FD_207643 | JGI IMG/M metagenome (GOLD analysis project Ga0326727, IMG submission 207643) | Lab enriched peat soil microbial communities from McLean, Ithaca, NY, United States - MB29MY | ecosystem: Environmental > Terrestrial > Soil > Wetlands > Peat | place: USA: New York... | reverse complement strand
TTGGTGGCCAGCTTGGCCAGCGGCACCCCGGTGGCCTTGCTCACAAAGGGCACGGTGCGGGAAGCCCGGGGGTTGACCTCCAGGACGTAAACCTCGTTATTCTTGACGGCAAACTGAATGTTGATCAGTCCCACCACTCCCAACTCCGCGGCCAGGGCCCTGGTCTGTTGCTTAATTTCTTCCTGAATTCCCCGGGACAAGGAATACGGCGGCAGCACGCAGGCCGAATCGCCGGAGTGGATGCCAGCCTCTTCGATATGCTCCATGAGGGCGCCGATGACCGTGAGGTTCCCGTCGCTGATAGCGTCCACGTCCACTTCGATGGCGTCCTCCAGGAACTTGTCAATCAGGATGGGATGGTCTGGCGAAGCCTCCAGGGCCCAGTTCATGAAATTTACCAGACCCGCATCATCGGCGACGATCTGCATGGCCCGGCCCCCCAGGACATAGGAAGGCCGCACCAGCACCGGATAGTTGATCTCATGGGCAATTTTTAACGCCTGCTCCACGCTGGTGGCCGTGTCGTTGGGCGGCTGCTTGAGATTCAGCTTGGCCAGGAGTTGCTTGAATAATTTCCGGTCCTCGGCCCGGTCAATGGCCGTGGCTGAGGTGCCCAAAATAGGCACCTCCGCCTTTCTTAAGGGCACCGCCAGATTCAAGGGCGTCTGGCCACCGAATTGCAGGATCAGGCCCTTGGGGTTTTCCGCGTCCACGATATTGAGGACGTCCTCCCGGGTCAAGGGCTCGAAATAGAGCTTGTCCGAAGTGTCGTAGTCGGTGGACACCGTTTCGGGGTTGGAGTTGACCATGATGGATTCCACCCCCATCTCCTTCAGGGCAAAAGAGGCCTGGCAGCAGCAGTAGTCGAACTCGATGCCCTGGCCGATGCGATTGGGGCCGCCGCCGAGGATGGCGACCTTTTCCCGGACGGTCTTCCGGGCCTCGTCTTCCCATTCGTAGGTGGAATAGAAGTACGGGGTGTAGGCCTCGAATTCGGCGGCGCAGGTGTCCACTAGCTTATAGACCGGGGTGATCCCGTGCTCCCGGCGCAACCGGGCAATATACTCCTCGCCGCCGCCCCAGAGGTGGCCCAACTGCACATCGGAGAAGCCGTATTCCTTGGCCCGGCGCAGCAAGTCCTCCAACTGGCCCTGTCCTCGGCCTTTTCGCAGCAACGCCCCAAAAGTCGCCAGTTCGTCCGAAAAGGCCACCACGTCCCGAATCTGGTGCAGGAACCAGGGGTCAATGGCGGTGAGGCCGTAAACCTCGTCCACGCTCATCGCGGAGCGGAAGGCCTGGCGCAGGTAAAAGAGCCGTTGCGAGTTGGGGACCCGCAGCCGGGTGCGGAGCTCGTCGGGGCCGATCTCCGGCAGGTCTTTACCATCGTGGCCCAGGCCGTACCGGGAAATCTCCAGCGACCGGATGCCCTTTTGCAGGGCCTCCTTGAAGGTGCGGCCGATGGCCATTACCTCACCCACCGACTTCATGGAGGTGGTGAGGAGGTCCTCCGCGCCGGGGAATTTTTCAAAGGCCCAACGGGGGATCTTGACCACGCAGTAGTCGATAGTGGGCTCAAAGCTGGCGTAGGTCTCCCGGGTGATGTCGTTGTGGATTTCGTCCAGGGTGAAGCCCACCGCCAGCTTGGCGGCGATCTTGGCAATGGGGAAGCCGGTGGCCTTGGAGGCCAGGGCCGAAGAGCGCGACACCCGGGGGTTCATCTCGATGACCACCATCTCCCCGGTTTTAGGGTGAATGGCGAACTGGATGTTGGAGCCGCCGGTCTCCACCCCGATCTCCCGGATGATGGCAATGGCCGCATCCCGCATGGCCTGGTATTCCCGGTCCGTCAGGGTTTGAGCCGGAGCCACCGTGATGGAGTCGCCGGTGTGCACCCCCATGGGGTCCAGGTTTTCGATGGAGCAGATAATGACCACATTGTCCCGGAAGTCCCGCATCACTTCCAGTTCGAATTCCTTCCAGCCCAGGACTGACTCTTCCAGCATAACCTCGGTGATCATGCTGGCCGCCAAACCGTCGGCGGCCAGTTGCTTCAGGTCCTCCAGGTTGTAGGCGATGCCGCCGCCGGTGCCCCCCAGGGTGAAGCTGGGGCGGATGATGATGGGATAACCGAGCTGAGGCGCTGCGGCCACGGCCTCCTCTAAGCTACGGACGATGGCGCTTTTGGGTACCCGCAGGTTGATATTGGCCATGGCGTCCCGGAAGAGTTCCCGGTCTTCGGCCTTCTTGATGACCTGGGGGTTGGCGCCGATCATTTCCACCCCCAGGCGCTCCAGGATGCCGGTCTCGGCCACGGCAATGGCGCAGTTAAGGCCGGTTTGGCCCCCCAGGGTGGGCAGGATCGCATCAGGACGCTCCCGCTCGATCACCTGGCAGACCATCTCCGGGGTAATGGGCTCGATGTAGGTGCGGTCGGCCATCTCCGGGTCGGTCATGATGGTGGCAGGGTTGGAGTTGATCAGCACCACCTCGTAGTCCTCCTCCCGGAGGGCCTTGCAAGCCTGGGTGCCGGAATAGTCGAATTCGCAGGCCTGGCTGATGATGATGGGCCCCGAGCCGATGATCAGGATTTTTTTCAGGTCAGTGCGTTTCGGCATAATCTCTCGAAATTTCCATATCTTAAGTTGATTGGGCGATGAATGCCTACCAACGCGGCGGCCGCGGCTTCCGGCGGCGGGCCCTCCGCCTGCTGGCATCTTGCCGGCAATTTATGCCTAATTTCTTATCTCCTTTAAAATATCTTCAGGGGTTTGGTAAGAGAGTATGGGAGCATTGGCAGGGGCCAGTGGCTCAGGCGGCCCCGCCGGTGAAAGTCCTGAACTCCTCTCCCAAAGGATATTTGCAATAATTTATCTTATTCTTTTGAGGGCTTTTAGGCCAGCAGTTTTTCCCGGTCGTCTCGCTTTCGGGGCGAGCAGGACTTTATAAAATATATCATAGAGTTACCGGGGTTGCCGACTCAGGGGTCAACCGTATTCAAGATTCGAACCATAGGTATTTATGCCCCCGGGAGGGTGCGCCTGCCCAGGAGGGGTATCAGCGCGATGGTGTTGACTTCCGGGGCAGGATCAACCGGGGCGGGATGGTGGGTTGAGGCAACTTCTCCTGCCCGACAAAACCAAGGACCTCGGGAATTTGGGCGACGCCCGGCCCCGGGGGCGGGGCCCCAACGCCCAGGAAAGCAGTTTCCTTAAGGCCGGTTTCCATCAGATTTTGCAGCATCTGCAGCATGCCCGGATGGATGGGCCTGGGGAGCGTAGGAGGCTGGCCCAGGAGGATGGTGCTGAACTCCATATTTTTTAGGAGAACGGTATCGGTGATTTCCGGGTTACAAGAGCGCAACTCCAGGAGGCCGTCAATCAGGTAGACCCCGGTGGCGTTGGGCAGCAAAACGGTATAATTCTCCGTACCTCGCCCCCCCATCACCGCGGTGTGGGTTTCCATGAGAAAATCCGGCTCCGGCATCTTCAGGAGGCGGGGCACCAAGGTGTGGATTACTCCTTTAAAGTAGCGCAGCACCGCCCGGCGCTGCCCCAGGTCGGCTTCATAAACAAAGTCTGCCACAGCCAGGCGGCTTTCCGGGGCCAGGGTCACCAGGCTGTCGTCCATGAACTTCACCCGGGCCCTGCCCGTGGATTTAGTGCGGATGACATCCCCGGGCTCCACGCCATCGTTCACCCGGGCCGGCAGTGCCGGAACTTTCCCCTGTTTTAAGAGGTCAACCTGGCCTTCCACCACGGTGAAGCGCCCCACCACCGCGGCCTGGACCCCGGAGGCCAGCAGCAGACTAAACGACAGCAGGGCAAAAGTGAACCGCCTTTGCCTTTTGGTCATTCACCTGCTCCTTAGAGCTCCTCTTCTTCCAGGTAGAGATCGATGGCCTCCCGAATATTGACCAGGGCCTCTTCTTTCGTGTTTCCTTCACTAATGCACCCGGCCAGATAAGGGACATAAACGGTATAGCCGCCTTCGTCGCTAGGCTCTAAGATGACTTTGAGTTTCATAGGATTCTGCGCCGTATGGAATATATAGGACAATTGGCAAGCTAATATTCCTTAATAAATAATCCAAATCCATATTTAATTCTATCTATTAAAATCTTAATTACTATTTCTGTATTAATATATAGATCGCGAACAGAAAATGTTTCGCTGAATTAAAAATCTTCATTATTATAGATAAGGTCTTTCACTTGGCGATCATTTAAGAAAAAGTGATTAGATATCGGTAGATTCGTCTGTTGTGATTTTAAAAGAATACCTTTTGGATTTTCCATGATTATATTCAGAAATACAGGAGAATCAATTCTTAGGTTTTTATAAAAATGTGAAACATATGGCCAAATAGTTTCATTAAATAGCCTAATAGAGGTTGTTAGGGTCTAATAGCCTACATGCAATTCCACCCTCTTCATAGCGAGATAGATATTCTACCATATCAACACAAATACTGATGGAACCGTTAAAAAATAATTTAACAATATAGTATCCGGCATCACTTTTAAACACTACACCATTTAAAAAAGAGATTGCGCTTCCCATTCTATGCACTGGAACTAATCTATCACTATCTTCATAATAAAAGTATTTCATATTTTATATCAAATATAAAGGTGCGATAGCTAATTTTAATATGCTCCTAGATGCTCCCCTATAACCAAAACCATAATCAATATTTTTTATGAATTGATCAGTATATTCATATGCAGCAAGCCTTTCACGATATTTTGCTTCAATTTCATGTTCTTGCATGGGTTCGGCTTTAAAGTTTCCTCTTTTATAATATCTTGTATGTTTAAAGCCACTCACCATATGAGGGGCAAACCAGCTTTTTGAATGCCAAAATAAATAAACAACTTTCGATGGCTCGTGTTCGAGTTTAATCTGTTTGATTCTTATATCTGGTAATGTAGGTGAAATAATACTAGTTAATACATTCTCCAAATCAATAATATTATCATCGATTGGGGTCATGCCATATTTTTCGCGTGGAATTGAAACAGATTTATCGCCTTCTCTTTGCTCATCTATACCATATATCAAACATCCCCCTTTAGTATTAGCAAATGAAGAAATATCCTTTGCTAATTTTATTTTATCTTTATGAGTTTTATAATTCAGATATTTTTTATAATCTATAAAGATTGATTCAGGAGTCTTTGTCCGAACCCATGAATTAATCATCTGATAAATTTCAGAGTCCGTCATGGTATCTGGATGTCTTTCCAACATTTTCATAATTCCTCATTTTTTTTCATAATCCAGCCGATAAATACCTCTGCTTTGTTGTCCGAAATAAAAAGCACGCCGTTTTCACTAATCAGAATATCCGCCTGGCAGCCAAGTGCCTCTTGGGGAGTGAGCCGCAAAAAAGGGCGACCCCGCGGGTCGCCCCTACGATAAGTCATTATGATTGTTCAATCAACTGCAGGAATACCTCAAACAAATAATTCGCGTCGTGCGGCCCCGGGCAGGCCTCCGGGTGATATTGCACCGAAAAGGCCCGCAGCCCCGGATGGCGCAGGCCCTCCAGGGTGTTGTCGTTCAGATTGATATGGGTCAGTTCCACCGCCGGGTCCGGGATGGACTGCAAATCCACGGCGAAGCCGTGATTCTGGGAGGTGATTTCCACTCGCCCGGAGAGCTGGCTCTTCACCGGCTGGTTAGCGCCCCGGTGCCCGAATTTGAGCTTGAAGGTCCGGCCGCCCAGGGCCAGGCCCAGGAGCTGATGCCCCAGGCAAATCCCGAACATCGGGGCCGCGCCCAGGCACTGCCGGACGTTTTCCACCGCGTAAGTGACCGCGGCCGGGTCGCCCGGGCCGTTGCTCAGAATGATGCCATCGGGTTTGAGGCGCAGAATTTCCGGCGCCGGTGTACTGGCCGGGACTACCAGAACATGGAGGCCACGCTCGATTAAGCTCCTGATTATATTAAACTTTACGCCATAATCGTACAGCACTACCTTCCTGCCGGAACGCTGTTTCCATAAGGTTTCCAGGTCCATTTCCGCTGCCTCCGAAGGAAATTCCGGAAACCAGTAAGGCCGTCGACAGGTGACCAGGGGCACCAGGTCCTGGCCCTCCATGCTGGGGAGCTCCCGGGCCCGGCGCACCAGGGACTGGGGGTCCAGGTCCACGGTGGAGATGAGGCCCCGCATGGCCCCCACTTCCCGCAGGCGTTTGGTGATGGCCCGGGTGTCCAAGCCCTCCACCCCGAGCTTGCCCACGGCCTTGAGATAATCGGCCAGCCGGCCCTGGGCCCGCCAGTTGGAAGGATAGGGGTGGTACTCCTTGACAATGAAGCCCTCCACCTGCACCCCCCGGGATTCGATATCTTCGTGATTGATGCCGTAATTGCCGATCAGGGGATAGGTCATGGTGACGATCTGACCTTTGTAAGAGGGATCGGTGAGGATTTCCTGATAGCCGGTCATGGCGGTGTTGAACACCACTTCCCCGGCGGACTCCCCCTCGCCGGTAAATGACCGCCCCCAGAGCACCAGGCCGTCTTCCAACGCCAATAATGCCTTCAAATTGTTAACCTCGAACCACTAAGAATTTCAATTGAATATAACATATCCTGTCCGGCTTGCGGCAGCATTTTGCCTTGGTAAAGAGCGGCTCCGGAAAACGACCTCATATAATGCCCGTAGCGGGGCGATTTTGGGGCAGGCAAGGGTTTTATATTCCTATTTTGATTTGTGGTGGATCAAAAAAGGGGAAAGAGAGCTCCAAATTGAGAAGGTTTATTAAAGAAATCGCGGCCCCAGGCCTCAAGTTCCCTGAAACTTAAGAATGATTGGCAGGGAAGTTTGAGGAGAGGGGAGGGCAGGGGTCCCTTACAAAAAATTCCGCCCGACTCCCTTCAGGGGACTTTTCCAACCATCTCATTTTTGCCTTATTTGGGTTCGACTGTTGGCTTTCCGCTGCCAAAGTTCGGCGATCAACTCTGCCTGACGCCGGGCCGCGCCCTGATGTGGGACCAGCGCCGCCTGGGCCCGGGCTCCCAGGTCCCGGCGCCGCTCCGGGTCTTTCAAAAGTTCTAAGCCGGCCGCGGCCAGGGAAGCGGCATCAGTCACGGTCATCCCGGCCCCGGCCTCTTCCAGGATTTCCACGGCCCAGCGGAAGTTTTCCAGGTGGGGGCCATAGAAGGGAGATAAGCCCCAGGCCGCGGGTTCCAGAATATTTTGGCCGCCGTGCGGCACAAGGCTTCCGCCCACAAAGGCCAAATCCGCGGCGCCATAAAGGCTGAAGAGGTCGCCGATGGTATCCACCAGCACCACGGGATGGCGGCGGGCTTCCGGGCCCGCCAGCAGGCGGCTCCAGTAATGAAAAGCCAGGCGGCGATTGGTCAATCTTTCCGCCAGACTGGCAGCGCGCTCCGGATGGCGAGGGGCCAAGACTAGCAGCAAAGCAGGGTAGGGGCCCCGGAGCTGCTCATAGGCCGCCAGCACCACCTCTTCTTCCCCCGGATGGGTGGAGGCGGCCAGAAAGATGGGCTCCTTCCCGGCAGAAAGATCCTGCTCCCCTTGCAGCAATCTTCGAAAATTCCGGGCCCTGGCCTCATCCCGCTCTTGGAGCAAACGATCGTACTTCAAATTACCGCTAAGATGGAGTTTCTCCGCTGGCACCCCCAATTCCTTCAGTCGCTGATAATCCTGTCGGCCGCTTGCGGACAATAGATCATATTTATTAATAAGATCAATGGAATATCGCCGATATCTCAGTAATCTTCTGAAGCTTTTGTCCGACATCCGGGCGTTGGCCAGGGCCAGGAGCACCCCGCGCTGCTGGGATAAGTCAAGGAAATTAGGCCAGATTTCCGATTCAAGCGTAATGATCAGGTGAGGGCGCAGCCGCTCCAGGTAACGCCGCACCGCCCAAGGGATGTCCAGGGGAAAGTAGCACACCAGGGCGCCCAGCGGCAGAAAATGTTTCCGCGCCAGGGCCTGGCCGGTTTCCGTGCCGGTGCTGACCGTCAGGGCCACACCAGGCCACAATTTTCTCAATTCCCGGGCCAGGGGCGCCGCGGCCAGGATTTCCCCCATCGAGACTCCGTGCAGCCATACGCGGGGGTAGCCTGCCGGCGGGGCGCTCGGCAGCTCCAGCCCCAGGCGGGGGCGAAAACTTTCTCCCTGACCCCGGGATTTCAAGTGCCAGTAAAACCAGGGCCAGCCTGAAAGGCCAGCTACTGTACTCAGGCCCCGATATGCCAAGAATAATAGGCGGTTAATGGTCAAATTTAAGATTTTTTCTAATGGTAAATAATAAAAATTAAGAATTGTTCTTAATTTTTATCAGCCACTGCTCCCGGACCTGAAGGTAATCCGCCAAAATTTGCCCATGGTCAAAGGCCAGATCCCGCGGCAAGTCATCCGGAGCAAAAATCTGCAGGCTCCGGGCATCGTCCCCCGCCTGGGGGGTGCCGTTCGCCCAGGCCACAAAGACTGTGCTGATATTGTGTTGCCTGGGATCGCGTTTGGGGTCCGAATAGGTATGGAACTGCCCCAGCAGTGACACCTGCAATCCGGTTTCCTCCCGGGCCTCCCGCCGGGCTGCGTCCTCCAGCGATTCGCCGTAATCCACGAAGCCCCCGGGTAAGGCCCAACCCAACGGCGGCTTGGTCCTTTGGATCAAAACCAGCCCTTGTCCGGGGATTTCGATGATAAGGTCCACCGTCGGGGTAGGATTTTGGTGGCGCCGCAGGACATAACCGCAATTAGGGCATTTTTCTTCGAGCAACATATGCTAGTTTACATAATATATATTATCAGACGTTTTTAAAGGGGCCTCTAAAACGCATCTTTAGCGAAATTTTTGAAATCTTGATAATTGATGGCGACGATCTGCCAGGTTTTCGTCTGGAGCTCTCGTCGCATTTCGAAGCGCAATGGTTTTTGGCTCTTGGGCTCCACCAGGGTTACCCTGGCTTCCCCGCCCTGGACCTCAATCTTGGCGGTCGTGGCCGCGGCCACAATCCCCAGAATTTGCGAATTATCCAAATTAATTAAATATTTCTCCAACAATCCTCTGATCTCTTTTTCAAAGGTATCGAAGAGCTTGGGTAGGAATAAGCGGGCGAATTTGCCTCCCATTTTGCGGCTCAGCCGGTGCCATTCGTCTTCTTGGCCACTCGGCGGTTCCTCCAGGTCCTGGCCGGAGGCCACGATGATATTATTTAAAATAGCCTTTAAATCAAGATACTTAAAAAATTCTGGCATATTTTTGGTCTTAAGGGCCAGGGCCAGGCGCTGCAAGGCGTAGCGCGGAGAGTTCACCCAATACCAATAGGCCCCCTCGGCCAAAGCGGCGCTCAAGACAGCGATTATCAGGATAATTATCCAAGTGCGGCGTCGCATGGTGCCTCCTTAAGGCAAGCTTGGCATCAGCGCGGTTTTCAGGTAGATATACTATAATCTGCCGAGAGAATCGAGGCCATGACCCACGAAAAATTGCTCTCCCGCCATCCCCTGGAAAATGGCTTGACCCTGGAATTTTGGGATCTTTCCCGGCCAATGCTCGGCGACCGCTGGCTGGTCACTCTGGAAATCCGTCTCCCCGTTCCCATTGGGCCGGCCAGCTTGCCGCCGGACCTCCTGCCCCAGGAGGCGACCATCATCCGGGCTCTGGGACCCGCGGTCGTTTTTTCCCAGCGCGACGAACGCCACTTCATCGCCGCCCCGGAGTATGACGCTACCCTGAAGGAAATGGCGACCCGCTTGCTGGCCCTGGCGCCGGCTTATTTCGGCCATCCGGAGTTTGCCGCTCGCTTGATTCGCAAGCGCTACGCCGAATATCAGGAAAGGCAGCGCCGGGAAAGTCCCAAAAGTTAGTAATGGCGCGGCTTTCAGCGGACGACCGCATATAAAGCTCATAGAGCCCCGATTTTGAGTTAGGCAAGGGGTTTGTTCGGGTTCTGAGTTTCGGGCTCCGAGTTTCTGGGCGCCGGCAACGGCCAAGGGCGACAAATATTTTTGGCTGGCGGGAAGTGACCTCCAATAAAATAAAAACCTAAAAAAATTCGAAGCTCGAAACAAAGATAATGGAATATTGGTTAATAGGCGAGGCGCGTCTGCCGGTGGTCCGAATCTCCGCTAAAGGGCTGCGTTGGCAGCGCACCGGCCACCCCTGGCTTTACCGAAACGATCTGACCGGCGAGGACCAGTTGCCCTCCGGAGAACTGGTCGCGGTGCTGGGGCCCCAGGACCGGTTTCTGGGCCAGGCCTTCTACAGCACCAAGTCCCGCATCGCCTTGCGTTTGGTTACTTATGGGGAAGAGCCGGTTGACCGAGACTTTTGGGAGCGACGGCTCCTGTTGGCCCAGAATTATCGCCGGAAAGTGGTTCAGGACAGCGACGCCTTTCGCCTCATTTATGCCGAATCCGACGGCTTCCCGGGATTGGTGGCCGACTCCTATGCCGGGCATCTGGTCTTGCAGAGCCTGCATCCGGGTATGGAGCGGCGTCTGCCGGAGATTATCGCCCTCCTGGAGCACCACTTGCGCCCCCAATCCATCACCCTGCGCCACGACCCCGAGGTGCGCCAATTGGAAGGGCTGCCGCTGGAAGTGAAGACGGTTTCCGGGGTTCTGCCTGAGCGGGTCGAGGTGCGCCTCGGCGGGTTGCGCCTGTGGGTGGATATCCGCCGGGGCCAGAAAACCGGCCTCTTCCTGGATCAGCGGGAAAACCTGGCGGTAGCCGCCTGGTTTGCCCAGGGCCGCATCCTGGATGCCTTCGCCTACCAGGGCGCCTTAGCTCTGCACCTGGCCCCCCGGGCCGAACAGGTCACCCTGGTGGACAGTTCCGCCGTGGCCCTGGAAATGGCCCGGGAAAATGCGCAGCTTAACCAACTGGCCAACCTCGAATTCGTGCGGGAAAACGTCTTTGCCTACCTGAAGGCCGCGGTTGCCGCGGGAAGGCGCTTCGATACGATTGTCCTGGACCCGCCGGCCTTTGCCAAGAGCCGCGGCGAGCGAGCCGCCGCCGCCAGGGGCTATCGGGAAGTCAACCGCCGGGCCTTCCAGCTCCTCTCGCCCGGCGGAGTGCTGGTCACCTGCTCCTGCTCCTACAACCTCAACGAGGCGGAATTCCTGGGGATCGTCCGGGAGGCTGCCGCCGATGCCCGGCGCCAGGCCAGGCTCATCGAGCGTCGGGGCGCCGCCCGGGACCATCCGGCCCTGCTCTCCCTGCCGGAGAGCCAGTATTTGAAATGTTTTATCCTGGCAGTGGAATAATTTTCCGCCAAATTGACCGGGGTTTGGTTGTGGACCCTGGATCAGAAGCTCAAAAAAGTCGCCGGAAAACTTGGCCTGGCGCCCTGAGCCGGTTTATCCGGCCGTTTTTTCGTCTGCCCCTACCCTGCCGGGTCCTTGCGCCGCATTGACTGCACCGTCCGATTCCATTAGAATGATGCCATGTCTTGCAAGCCTCCTGCCTGGAAGCTGATGTTGGCCTGGTTTCTGGGTTTATGCCTGATTATTCCGGTTGCCGCAGCAACCGCCGCCAATCCTGGGCCCCCCCAACCACAGATTCTGGAGGCTTCCCAGGCTACCCAGGCTACCCTAATTATGCGCCAGGTGGCCCTAAGCTATGCCCCCCAGATGTCTGCGTCTGAACGGGACCGGGATTGTCTCGAGAAAATCGCCTTGGCTAAACGTTTACTTCAGGTTCGGCGCCTGATGGAGCTGCGCCAGGAGACCCTGGCCCTGATGCCCCCGGAAATGGAAGTCTCCTGGGAATCGCTGCGCCTCCGCCGCTTCGCCAACCGCGACCGGGTCGGGGTCACCCTGAGCGTCCCGGTTTGGGTGCCGGCCCGGGCCCAGAAGCTTCAGGCGTACTGCGCCTTTGAGAAAAAATGGCAGACCGTGGCCCTCATCACCCCCCGGAAATCGGGCTACGTCTGGTTTGACCCTTCCCTGGCCGATATCAACAATAAGGCCGGCTACCGGGTGGAAACCATCCAGTTCGAGGTCAACAGCAAATTCGCCCCCCTAGCGGGCCTGCTCCTGGAGTACGCCTTCCGGGAGGGCTATTACGACCCCGCCAGGCGCCTACCCCTCATGTCGGTGCGGGGTGGCGAAGACACCTATGCGGTCAGCGCCCTCACCTCCCCGGTAGTGACGGAGTGCCTCAGTTTTCCAGATAATGACGGCGATTCCCTGGCGGCCATCGTGGCGGTGTGCCGTTACGACAACCTGGCGGAGGTCTTCCACGGCCATCACGCCCCTGCTTCCAACCACCGCCTGGGTCTGGCCCTGGACCTCAACGATTTCAACTGCTCGGGAGTTTGCGACGGCTGCCCCAATCCCATCAGCCACGCCCTGCGGCAATACAACCGGGACGCCATGCACAAACTCGACGCCCGGCAGATTCCCGCCTGGGTTTACCGGGCCTGCAAGTGGATCGGGCTGCGCATTCCCCAGGAATGGACCTACGAGGGCTATAATACTGACTGGGAGCATGTGGACGTGGGGACGAAATGACAGTTGCCAGTAGCCAGTTTTTTGTAGTCGCAGGCTGGAAGCCTGCGGCGCACAGGCTGGAGAGCCTGGGTCACCAGGTTTAATTTGGGGTGGGTACGGGCCACCATTCCCTCTAATTTTTTTTGAAATTTACGCCCATTTTCCCTGGACTAGTCTGGCGAAAATGAGACAAATGACCAAATTTGATCATATCTTTGAAATTTTTTGGGCTTTGCATTTCCTCAGAATGACGGGCAGACTTTTGAGTTTTTAACGGAAAACCGAAAACTGAAAACCGTGTTAATAGATTTCATCAACCAGCTGAAAGAGTCCGCGTACCATCGGGATATCATCAGTCATTACCGCTACTTGCCCGAAATCCCGGTGGAATACGGGCCGGGTGATCTGGGGCTGCCCGCCCCCCTGGCCGCGGCCCTGGCGCGCCTGGGCATTCCCCGCCTCTACCGCCATCAGGCCGCGGCCCTGGCGGCCATCCGGGCCGGCAAAAACGTCCTGGTCGCCACCCCCACCGCCAGCGGCAAGACCATGATTTACAATTTGCCGGTCTTGGAAGCGCTGCTCCAGGACGACGGCGGCCACGCCCTCTATCTTTTCCCCCTGAAGGCCCTGGAGCAGGACCAGCTCAAGGCCCTGAAGGAACTGGACGCCGCCCTGCCCTCTTCGCATCTAAGGGCCGCCATCTTTGACGGCGACACCCCGCCGAGCCAGCGCCAGAGCCTCAAGGCCCGCCCGCCTCACGTGCTCATCAGCAACCCGGACATGCTGCATCTGGGCCTGCTGCCCTTCCACGCCTCCTGGTCCTCTCTTTTTGGCCGCCTCAAATTCGTGGTCATTGATGAGGTCCACACTTACCGGGGCATTATGGGCAGCCACCTGGCGCAGGTGCTCAAGCGCCTGAGGCGCGTTTGCGCCCATTACGGCTCCCAGCCCCAATTTATCCTGTCTTCCGCCACCATCGCCCAACCGGAAATTTTTGTCAGACAGTTAACCGGGCTGGAGGTGGAAACCATCGCGGACAGTGGCGCGCCCCAACCCGGACGCCACTTTCTCTTCTTTAACCCGCCGGCCGGGGCGCCCGCGGTGGCGGCCCAAATCTTCGCCCAGGCGGTGCGAGAGGGCTTCAATACCATCTGCTTCACCCAGTCCCGCAAACTGACGGAACTCATTCACCTCTGGTCTATGCGCCTGGTCCCGGAACTGAAACGCTATATCAGCTCCTACCGGGCCGGGTTCCTGCCGGAGGAGCGCCGGGAGATCGAACAGGCCATGGCCGCAGGCCGGATGCGGGGGGTGATCTCCACCAGCGCCCTGGAAATGGGGATTGACATCGGCGGCCTGGACATCTGCCTTCTGGTGGGTTATCCCGGCACCATGGTCACTACCCGGCAGCGGGCCGGCCGGGTGGGCCGCCAGGGCCGGGACTCCCTCATCGTCCTGGTGGCCCAGGCCGACGCCCTGGACCAGTATTTTATCAAGTACCCGGACGAGTTCTTTGCCCGTCCCCTGGAGACCGCGGTGGTGGATCCGGACAACCCTTTCGTGGTCAAGGCGCACCTGCCCTGCGCCGCCCAGGAGTTGCCCCTCCAGAAACGAGGGGAGAACTTTTTCGACCTGAAGGTCCATAAGCCCTTGCTTGAGGACCTGGAGCGCTCCCGCCACCTGCTCCATTCCGCGGCGGGCGACGCCTGGTTCGCCCGGGACCGCTTCCCCCAAAAAGAGGTGAATATCCGGGGGGTGGGCGAGAGCTTCGCCATCTTCCAGGTCGGCAAGAAGCGACCCCTGGGCTCGGTGGACGGCCACCGGGCCCTCCGGGAATGCCATCCCGGCGCAGTCTATCTCCATAAGGCCCAGACCTGGGCGGTGGAAAAGTTGGATCTGGAGCGGCGCAACGTCTGGGTTACCCCCATTGAGCCCAATTACTTCACCCGCATCCAGACGGAAAAAGAGACGGAAATCCTGGAAATCCTGGAGACCCGCCAGGTGGCGGCCTTTACCGCCCGCATCGGGCGGCTCAAGGTCACCGAACATATCTTGTCCTATGAGAAGAGGCGCCTGCCGGGTCAGGAACTGCTGGGAACGGTCGAACTTTCCCTACCGCCCCAAATCTTCGAAACTATAGGGATGTGGCTGGAGATTCCGGACCCGGTGAAAAACGCCATCTACGCCGCCAACGGTCATTTCATGGGCGGCCTCCACGCCCTGGAACACGTCCTCATCGGCATGTTCCCGCTCTTTGCCCTGGCGGACCGCTACGATATCGGCGGAATCTCCCACCCGGCGCACCCCCAGGTGGGCCGGGCCGCGATTTTCATTTACGATGGTTACCCCGGCGGCGTGGGCCTGTCGATGCGGGCCTATGACATTCTGGAAGAGCTGCTGCGCCGTTCCCGGGAGGTCACCGCCGCCTGCCCCTGCGAGGACGGTTGCCCCTCCTGCATCCACTCCCCCAAGTGTGGCTCGGGCAACAAGCCTCTGGACAAAGAGGTGGCCGTCCGCCTCGCTGGCCTGCTCCTCGGGTTGGAGGAAGCCGCCGCTGAACCCGAGATTCTTTATGTCGAGGCCATCAGCGCCCCGAATCTTAGCGTGGGCGAGCCCACCGCTGGCGGCACCTGGCTGACCCGACGCAAAATCGGCGTATTGGACCTGGAGACTCGCTGTTCCGCCGCCGACGTGGGCGGCTGGGGCCAGTGCCATCTCATGGGGGTCTCCCTGGCGGTGCTCCATGAAACCCACATCGGGGTCGCCACCACCTACCGGGAGCACGATTTGGAGCGCCTAGGGCACCGCCTGCAGAAGCTGCACCTGGTGGTGGGCTTCAACCTCAAGCGCTTCGACTATCGAGTCTTGCAACCCTACATCAAGGTCAGGCTGGCGGACCTTCCCACTCTGGATATTCTGGAGGAGGTTAACGCCATTCTGGGCCACCGCCTCTCCCTCAACCACCTGGCGGAACATACCCTCAGGGAGCAAAAGACCGGCGACGGCCTGCTGGCCCTGGAACTGTTCGCCGAGGGCCGCTGGGAAGAACTGGAGTTTTACTGCCGCCAGGACGTGGCCCTCACCCATCGCCTCTTCGAATACGGGGCCCGGCATGGCCACCTCATTTACCGGCACCGTCAGGGCGGCCTGGTACGGCTGCCGGTGGACTGGCGGGAGGAGCGCTTTTTTGACGAGTAGCTGCCAGCCGTCAGCCTACAGCTTTCAGTCAAGTCCGGGTTGGTTAGAGCGATTGCCAAAACTAATTTTTTGTAGGGGCAGGGCTCGCCATGCCCAAAGGTTCAGGGGCACGGCACGCTGTGCTCCTACGATTTTTTTCGGCAAACGGAAAACGGAAACCTGTCTTTTTCTTGTCGTTTGCCGGCACATGGTTTATCATTAGGGGTAAAATTCCGACAAGGGGGCCATAATGAAACTGAGTAAAAAAGGCATAGCACTTGGGTGTTGTCTGGCGTTGCTGCTGTTTTTCTGTGCTTCACCGCTGTTGGCGGCGGAAAAGGAACCCGAGGTGGGCCAGGTATTGGGGCCGGTTAAATTTGCCAAACCTCTGAGCGACGAGGAAGCCAAGTACCTGGGAGTGACGGGGGAGTTCACCATCAAGGACGTCAAAGCGCCTTACCTTCTTATCGAGCAATTTAACAGCAGCTGTCCCCATTGCATGCATCAAGCCCCATTCCTGAACCAGCTTTTTGACTTGGTGCAGAAGGACGCGGCCCTGAAGGACAAAGTTAGATTCATGAGCGTGGGCCAGGGTAATGATGAAACCGCGGTGAAGATGTGGAAGGCCTTTCATAAGGTGCCCTTTCCCGTGCTGCCTGACCCCAATAGCACCCTGGGCAAGGCCCTGAATTTTAGCCCTTATCCGGTCTCCATGTTGGTGGATAAGAACGGCAGGCTCCTCTGGGTGCACATCGGCGCCTTTGAAAGCCCTGATGAGGCCTTGAAGGGCATCAAGGCGGCGGCGAAGTAACCGTCATCACTTGATTCACCCAGGCCCAAAAAGACTTAAGGGGAAAAATAAACCAAGATAGGGGAAAAGGGCCAAATTTCTTGTCCTTCAAGGTTGGTGTTTTTCCCCTTTCCCCTTAGCTTTTCGGGCCTGCCCCTTTCCCGCCCCAATTGACGTCTGCGGCGTTTTGCAGTAACCTTGGTCAGTTTCTGCTGGTAGCCAAGCAGTTATCCTCTTGCGCCTGGGCGCCAGGGCGCCTGGGCGCGAGCCAGCAAACCAAGTTAAATTAAGCCGAGGAAGCCATGGACCTGCAAGTGCTTCTGGTGGCTACAGATTTCTCCGAGTGCGCCGCGGCCGCCTTTCAGATGGCCAAGAAGCTGGCCCATCGCTTCCACGCCAAGATTATCCTGCTGCACGTCATCAATCAAAGGCTGGTGGAGCAAATGTCCAGCCACCTGCAAGTGGAGCCGGACACCCTGATGCCGGAGTTTCGGGAGCGCTCCCAACAGCAATTAAGTGAATTCCTCCAGCGGGTGGAACCGGGGAACCTGGAGGTGGAGAGCATGGTAGTCGTGGGCCTGCCCTTCAAAGAAATTGCCGTGATGGCCCGGGACCTGGAGGTGGACCTGGTAATCATGGGGGGCTACGGCCGGGGCGGCCGGGGGCCCATTGAAGAGCTCTTTTTCGGCTCTACCGCCGAAAAAGTGGTGCGTCTGCTGCCCTGTCCGGTCCTGTGCGTGCCGTTGCCCGCAATCCGGGAGCAGGGAGCCGCGTAGGGTGCGCCCCGCCGCGCCATAATCAGCCCAGGCGGGACGGCGGTGCCGCCTTATACCGGAAAATCCACCTTGATTTTGAAGACCTCCAGAGCCGGCAGACTCAGGACCTCCACCCCGGAAGCTGCCGAGATTTCTGCGAGTATCTGGTCCAGGCGCTCCAGGGACTCGGCGATCAGGGTGAACCAGACGTTGAAGTGATGGCGCCGCAGATAGTTGTGGGTCACCCCGGGATAGCGGTTCACCATCTCCACGAAATCCTCCAGCCTCTCCTCGGGCACCTGGGCGGCGCACAGGGTGCTGGTATAGCCCAACTTGCGGGAGGTGAAATTAGCGCCGAGGCGCCGGATGATGCCGCGGTCTATCATGGCCTGCACCCGGCGGAGGACTTCCGCCTCCGGGGCCCCTACCCTGCTTCCCACTTCGGCGTATGGCCGGGAGGCGATGGGAAAGTGGGACTGGATTTCGTTCAAAATAGCCTTATCAAAGTCGTCTAGCGGGACGGTTTTCGGTTTTCGGTTTTTGGTTTTCGGGGTCATCACCATAAAATCTTGCGCCTTTGGGTCTTGGCGTCTTGGCGTGGGGTTTTATCCCTGCGGTTCATACGGGCAAATGGGGTCTTCCGCCAGGACGTCGCCGGTCAGGGCATAGGCCCGGGCCCGGCAACCGCCGCAGACCTTGCGATACTGGCAACTGTGGCACTTGCCCCGGTAGTCGTCCACTCGTCTTAGTTGTTGAAATACCTCGGAATTATCCCAAATTTCCGAAAATCGCCTCTCCCGAATATTCCCGGCCAACAGTTCCAGGTAGCCGCAGGGCTGCACCTCGCCCCGATAGGAGACAAAGGCGAAGCCCTGGCCGCCCAGGCAGCCCTTGGTCACGGCTTCCAAGCCGTGGGAGGCCGGGGCGATCTTTTCACCCCGGGCGGCGGCGTCCTGGCGCCACAGGCGATAAAACTGCGGGGCGCAGGTGGGCTTGAGGAACAGGCGCCCTTCCTTATGCCGCGCCAGCAGCCAGCGCAGGGTTTCCCCGTATTCCGCCCGGTTCAGCAACTCGCTCACCAGCTCTTCTCCCCGGCCGGTGGGCACCAGGACGAAGACATGGTGGGCCGCGGCCCCGAGTCGGAGGGCCAGGGCGTGGATGGCCGGAAGTTCGTCCCGGTTGGCCCGGGTGACCGTGGTGTTGATCTGGAAAGGCAGCCCCGCTTCCTGGCAGGCGGTGACGCCGGCCAGCGCCCCCTCGTAGGCGCCAGGCACGGCCCGGAGCCGGTCGTGGCTGGCGGCGGTGGCCCCATCGAGGGAGATGCTCAGCCGTTGAATACCCGCGGTTTTGAGGCGGGCGGCGATCTGGGGGGTCAGCAGGGTGCCGTTCACCGCCATGACCATACGCAGGCCCTTCTGGGCGCCGTGCGCCGCTAAAGCATAGATGTCCTCCCGCAGGAGGGGCTCGCCTCCGGTGAGGATCACTACCGGCTGGCCCATGCCGGCAAGGTCGTTCAGGAGAGCAAGGCCTTCGCCGGTGGTTAGCTCCCCTGGGTAAGGCCCGGAGCCGGCCGCGGCCCGGCAATGGCGACAGGCCAGGTTGCAGCGCCGGGTGGTCTCCCAGGCCAGCAGGCGCAGGGGGGGGATTTTAGAGGACTTAATATCACTTATAATCATAATTAATCATTACGATTTTTGATTATTCAAGATAAACTCAATATAACTTTACCATGAGAACCACACCATCTTTGCACCGCCAAGTAATGAAATAAACTCGTCCCGTCTCCTGCCAATGGGGCAAGTTCCTCCTGGTAACCTGAAAAGATTTCACAGGCTGGAAGCCTGTGCCACCAGGGCTGTGCTTTTGATTTCCCGCCTCTCTCTTATGGGCGACCATCAGGTTAACTTGAGTCTTTAAAAAGAATAAAAAGATCAGATTTTTTGGTGGCACAGGCTTCCAGACAGTGCCCATTATTTCAAAAGCGCCGCGGCCTGTTTGGCGAAGTAGGTCAGGATTAGGTCGGCGCCGGCCCGTTTGATGGCGGTGAGGGACTCCAGCATTACCGCGGTTTCGTCCAGCCAGCCCAGTTGGGCGGCGGCCTTGATCATGCTGTATTCGCCGCTCACCTGATAGGCGGCGAGGGGCAGGTCAAATTCCCCGGCCAATTGCGTAATAATATCCAGGTAAGGCATGGCGGGCTTCACCATGAGGATGTCGGCGCCTTCTTCCACATCCAGGGCCGCCTCCCGGAGGGCTTCCCGGGCGTTGGCCGGGTCCATCTGGTAGGCGCGGCGGTCCCCAAAGGCCGGGGCCGACTCCGCCGCTTCCCGGAAGGGCCCGTAAAAGCTGGAGGCGTACTTCACCGCGTAGCTCATAATGGGCACCATCTCGAAGCCGCGCTCATCCAGAGTTTCCCGGATGGCGCCCACCCGGCCGTCCATCATGTCCGAAGGGGCCACCATATCGGCCCCGGCCTCGGCGTGGGACAGGGCCACCTGGGCCAGGGCCTCCAGGGAGGCGTCATTGTCCACCTCGCCTTGATGAATGAGGCCGCAATGGCCGTGGGAGGTGTAGGCGCACAGACAGACGTCGGTGATCACCAGCAGTTCCGGCACCTCTTTTTTCAGGCGGCGCACCGCCCGCTGCACCGTGCCCTTGGGGGAAGCGGCCTCGGAGCCGGTGTCGTCCTTAGTCAGCGGCAGGCCGAAAAGCAGCACCGCCGACAGGCCCAGGTCTCTAATTTCCCGAGCCTCTTTCAGGAGCTGGTCCACCGATAACCGGCAGACCCCCGGCATGGCGTCCACCGGCTGGCGCACCCCCTGGCCCGGGGCCACGAACATGGGATAAATGAAGTCTTCCCGGCGCAGCACGGTTTCCCGCACCATCTTCCGCAAGGTGGCGTGCCGCCGCAGCCGCCGGGGACGAAACACCAGTTCCATAAGTCCGCCTTTCAAGAAACTCAGTAATTATTATTAAGATAACACCGGTGCAAAAGTTTGCCAAATGCTTAGCTATTTCATTTAGATATTTTCCTCAGCCGGAATAAAATTAATTTTCCCTAATATTGCCTTATCCCGCCTATACTTCACCCCAGAAAAACCCGGTAAAGGGCAACAAACTTCCAGATTTGCCTTAAGGGTTCCCCGCCTTTCGGCCCCCGAATAGGACCTCTCCGCCTGCCTGCCCCCGGCGCAAAAAGGTATTGACGCGATTTGCCGGTATGGGATACTAAAAAAATTCAAAGACCCACAAAGAGTTACGGGTGTGCCTATTCTTAGAAGATTAAGCCTTCTATTAGCTATAATCCTCCTGACCGTCCTGGTCGGCTGCGCCGGGAAGCCGGTGCAGCCCACTCCGGAGGCAGCCCCGGAGGTCCCGGAGCGCCCGGAAAAATCCGACCAGACCAGGCTAAAGGATGCGCTGATGGGGCGGGAAATGCCCCCGGCAGAGGTAGTGGACCTCAGCGACCGCCTGCTGAATAATTCTAGCGCCATCAATGACGAAGAAACCATGGCCCGGCTGGAACTGGCGCTGCTCAAGGCCCTGAAAGCCGCGGATAACAACGCCAAACCGGCCATCTGGCGCAACCTGGGCCTCATTCATTATCACCAGCGAAAATTCAAGGAGGCCCGACAGGAACTGCAATCCGCCATCGAGCTCAACCCCAAGGATGCCCGGAGCCGTTTTTACCTGTCCCGGGTCTTTACCTCTCAGGGCGAGATTTATGAGAAGCAGGGCAAGACAAAATTAGCCCGGAAGCAGTTCAAGCGGGCTGCCATCGAAATGGAAATGGCCCGGAAGCTTGAACCCGGCAATCCCTTATATCGCCAGAACCCCACGCCGCCGAACGGTCGGGAATAGGACCGCCAGCATGAAGGTCGCCTGTCCCTATTGCGGTAATGATAATGATTTTTATGAAGTGGCCGACGGCGTCACCATCACCACCTTTTATATGCAAAATGACGACGGCAGTTTTTCCACGGTGAGCGACGACTCCAAGATTCATGGCGAAGTGCGCTTCTTTTGTGGCGAATGCCACAAGGAATTGAAGGAATATCACGAGCACTTCCTGGACATGCTGTTTTAGATGCCTGAACTTCCCGAAGTAGAAGTGGTCCGACAGGGCCTGGCTCCCCGGCTAAGGGGAAAGCGCTTTCTGCGGATTGTCCAGGGGGAAAAGTCGCTGCGGCGGCAGTCCTCAGTCCGGGATTTGCAAAAGTGGCTGATTGGCCGAAAACTCACCGACCTCAGTCGTCGGGGCAAATACCTGGTCTTCCGCCTGGAAGGCGGCGTCACCCTGCTGGTGCACCTGGGCATGACCGGCCACCTGCTCCTGGCTGCCGAGGCCAACCCTTTCCCACCCCTCGAGCACATCCACCTAATTTTTCATCTGGAAGGTGGCCTGGAACTCATTTACCAGGACCTGCGGCGCTTCGGCCAGGTGCTGGTCTTCCCGCCGGGGATAGCGCCCCTGCCCCTGGAAAACCTTGGCCGGGAGCCCTTCTCCCCTGAGGCTACCGCCCAATGGCTGGCGGACCAGGCCCGGGGCCGCTCCCGGCCCATCAAAAATTTCTTATTGGACGGCCGCATCTTAACCGGCCTCGGGAACATCTACGCCTGCGAAATCCTCTTTGCCGCCGGAATTCACCCGGCCACGCCGGTGGGCCGCCTGGTGGCGGAGGATTGGGACCGTATTTTAAGGGAGACCCGCCGCATCCTGCAAGAGGCTATCCGCCAAGGCGGCACCACCGTGGCCAACTACCTCAACAGCCGGGGCGAAGCCGGACTTTTCCAGGTCCAGCTCCTGGTTTACGGCAAGGCAGGTGAGCCTTGCCGGCGTTGTGGCGCCCCCATTGCCCGGCTGGTTCAGGCGGGCCGCAGCACCTTCTTTTGCCCGGTCTGTCAGCCCCTGGCTGATTGAGGCCCCTGGCCGCCAGGGGCCCCCGCTAAAAATCCCTGGCATTTTAAAAATAATGGGTTAAAATATATAGTTAATCAGATCAGGAATCGATATGAGGCCATGAAAACCGGAATCCATCCCATATTTATGAAGACCACCGTGCGTTGCGCCTGCGGCAACGAGTTCGTCACCGGCTCCACCAAGGAAAAGATCCGGGTGGAGATCTGCTCCAAGTGCCATCCCTTTTTCACGGGCAAACAGAAGCTGGTGGACACCGCCGGCCGGGTGGAACGCTTCCGGCGGAAGTACGCCGGCTTAGTCAAAGACCAAGCCTCTGCCGAACAGGCTGAATGAAGGCGGTGGACCCCCAACTGACGGTGGGTGGCCAGGCGGTGCTGGAGGGCGTCATGATGCGCTCTCCTCGGGCCCTGGCCATCGCCGTGCGCCGTCCCGACGGCACCATTATCCTCAAGGATGAGCCCTATACCTCCCTGGCGGAGACTTACCCTCTCCTGAAGCGCCCTTTCCTGCGGGGTCCCCTCACCCTTATTGAGGCCCTGGTGACCGGAGTCAGGGCCCTGAGCTTTTCGGCCCAGGCGGCGCTGCAAGAGGAAGAGCAAGACGAACCGCCCCTGGGCTGGGGCAGCCTTACCGTGACCCTGGGCGGCGCCTTCCTGCTGGCCTTTCTCTTTTTCGGCTTCCTGCCCCATTGGCTCAGCGGTTTGGTGGGCGGCTTGGCCGGGTATCCCCTCACTCCGGCGGACCTGTCCTTTCATATCATTGACGGCATCATCAAGACCGCCTTCATCCTGCTGTATATCTGGGGCATCTCCCTTTTCCCCGATATTCGCCGGGTCTTCCAATACCACGGGGCCGAACACAAATCAATCTGCACCTTCGAGGCGGGGGAACCCCTGGAAGTGATCAACGCCCGGCGGCATCCCACGGCCCACGCCCGTTGCGGCACTTCCTTCATCCTAGTGGTGCTCCTGGTCAGCATCTTCATCTTCGCCGCATTTTTCCCGCTGTTTCCCGCCCTGACCAGGCGTGGCCTGGCCAACAACCTTTTCCAGGTGGTTATTAAGGTTGGTCTGATGTTCCCCATTGCCGCGGTGTCATATGAAATCATCCGCTGGGGCAACAAGCATGGCCACCAGCCCCTGGCCCGTTTCCTTCTCTGGCCCGGGCTGGCCACCCAGCGTCTCACCGCCGTTGAGCCGGACGACTCCATGCTGGAAGTGGCCCTGGTGGCCCTGAAGGCGGTGATCGCCCGGGAGCAACAACCGGAGGGCGTCGAGGAGGGGGCGGCGACCCCCATCCCTTGCGCCCATTGCCAGAATTGATGTCAGACCCACTCCAATCAAATTTTTTCCACCCGAAACCGGAAACGGAAAACCGAAAACTGTTTGTGGGCCCGGCTGGTTGGGATTATCCTGATTGGCGGGGTCTGGTTTATCCGCCTTCGGTCCGGGGCACCGACCGCCTAGCCTTTCTGGCGACTCTCTTCCCGGTGGTGGAAATAAATGTCACTTTTTATCGCCCCATCGCCCCCCGGGACGCGGAGCGCTGGCTGGCGGCCGTGGCGGCCGCCCCGAAATTTCGCTTCACCGCCAAGCTTTGGCAGCTCTTTACCCACGAACGGCGGCTGGATGAGCCCGAACTGGCTCTATTCCGGGCCGGTCTGGAGCCGCTACGGGAAAAGGGGCGCCTCGGGGCGCTGCTGGCCCAATTTCCCTATTCCTTTCATAATACTGAGGAAAACCGGAATTACCTGGGGCGCCTCAAATCTCACTGGGCCGATTTCCCTTTGACGGTGGAAGTGCGGCACCGCTCCTGGCAGCAGCGGGAGGTGCGGGAGTTTTTGGCCGCCGCGGGCCTCGATTTTTGCAATATTGACCAGCCCATGGTTTCTTATCCCCTGGGGGCCACCCGCTGGGTCACCGGCTCCCGGGGATACCTGCGCTGTCACGGCCGGCGGAAAGAATCCTGGTTCGAGTTCGGGGAGGAACGCGCGGCCCGCTACGATTATCTTTATTCCCCGGAGGAGCTGGAGGCCCTGGCCGACCGGACCAGGGAACTCCTGGCCCAGGCGACGGCGACATACGTCATTTTCAACAACCATCCGGCGGGCCAGGCGGTGGCCAACGCCCTGGAACTGCGGCATATCCTGGATCCCGCCTTCCACCCGACCCTGCCCGTCTGCCTGACCACGGCCTTCCCCCGACTGTCCGGTTGGTCTAAGGTGGAAAATGCTCGGGAAGATGCCAGTTTATTCAATTAGGCCTTAACGTGGCCGCCCTGGGTCAGTTATCCTCGCAAATTGTGGAGGTTGCAAAATTTTTTGAGGGAGGGCCCTGGGGTTTTTTGTAAGAGGCCCCCTGCCCTCCCCTCGCAAAGATTATTTGCAACAGTCTCAAATTCTTGAAGCAAAGCTTTGGGCGACTCCAGGGTCGCCCTTCTTTTCCGGAGGTCTGACGATGTTCCTTAATGAAACCCCATAATCCGCCATTTCAAACCTTGAAAAAATAAGGGCTCTCCCTGAATTTAATTATGAAACATTTTTAGCAACTTACCTTAACATATTTAGCAATCTATTGTCTAATTTAATAAAGGAGCACCCGGCATCTGCTCCAAAATCTAGAACAGAAAGGCGATAAGATGGATTCCTCTCTGGCCTCCATTGTCCTAATTGCTGGCTTATTTACCCTGGGTTGTTGTTTCCTGAGCTTTCTCGACCATTCCAAAAAGGGACAGGTCCTCTACCGGCTCTGGAAATAACGGCTGCTTCCAAGACCAGCCTTAAACCAGGTTACAGGCAATTGCTTGCTCAGGCTTCTCGCCGGAGCCGGCACGAGCAAAAGCCTGCGGCTCCAATAAAGGCGCAAAGACAGGCAAATTTTAGCAAAAGGGGCGACCCTGGGTCGCCCCTTTCCTAGGGGGCCTGGGAGGGAATGAACTCCCTGGCCCCCCTCCTCCTTTCCTAAAACACCAAAGCCCCAACCCCCCGGCTAAGCAACGCCAGTCCCGTGGCCAGGACCAGGGTGCTGACCACCGCTGTGGCTGCGCCTTTCCAGCCAATTTCCCGGCTCAGAGCGGCAATGGTGGCGGCGCAGGGGATGTAAAAGATCACGAAGACCGTGAAGGTGAGGAGTTGGGTGAGGGTTAAGACCGTCGTAAGGTGGGTGGTGCCCAGGGCCTCGGTGAGCATGATGAGGGACAGCTCCTTGCGCATAATGCCGAAGAGCAAGGTGACCCCCACCGCCGCCGGCAGCCCTAAAAGCCCGGTGAACGGCCGGCAGGCCTGGTTGATATAGGTCTCAAAGCCATAATATTTCAACAGGCTCAGGACCAGGCTGCCGGCGATCAGGATGGGCCAGGCGACAACCACGAATTCCTTCAGGCTATGCCAGGACTTGCGGGCTACGTTGGCCGCGGTGGGCAGCCGGTATTCGGGAATCTCCATGAGCAGCCCCGGCGAGACCTCTGGCAGAATGAAGGTGGACAGCCGTCCCAAGAGGCCGATTACCAACAGGTTGAAGAAATAGACCCCCAGGGCCCAGTACGGCCCCAGGGCGTAGGCCACCAGGGCGAAGATAATCACCGAGCGGGCGGAACATGGGATGAGGATGGCCAGCATGGCCACCACCAGGCGGTCCCGGGGGCTCTCCAGGATGCGGGTGGACATCACCGCGGGCACACTGCAGCCGTAGCCCAGGATAAAGGGGATGATGGATTTACCATGGAGACCCAGGATGTGCATCAGGTTGTCCATCAGGAAGGCCACCCGGGGCATATAGCCGCTGTCCTCCAGGACGGCCAGGCCAAAGAGAAACGGCACCAGATAGGGCAGGACGATGGCCACGCCGCCAAAAATGCCCATGAGCAACCCGTCTATCAAGGTATAAGACAGGGTCTGGCTGCCCAGCCAGGCCTGGCCCGCCTTTTCGGCTACATCCAGGTAGGAGGTGAGAAAATTCTCCAGGTATTGACCGACCCGGAAGACCCCCTGGAAGAAAAGGCCCAGGATCAGGACCAGCAAGACATAGCCCCAGAATTTGTGGGTGGCGATGCGGTCCAGGCGTTTGCGCCAATCCGGCTTGCTGGCGGGCTTGACCTTCGCCACCTGCTCGAAGACATTGAGGCTCAGGGCGTGGCGTTCTGAGGTGATAACGGTCTCTGGCGGCCGGCCGTGGGTTTCTGCCAAGATTTTTTGATGATTCCAGACCAGCGCCACGCAGTCAGGGTGATGGCGGCCCACTTCTTCCAGGAGATAGGGATCGTCTTCCAGAAGCTTGACCAGCAAGAAACGATGGGGGAAATTCAATTCCTGGGCAAGATCTGGGTCGACCTGATCGCTCAATTCGGCGATCTCCTCTTCCACGTCGGCGCTGAAGAGAATCTGGGCCGGCCGGCCCCTGCCATGGCCCGCCTGGATGGCGATCTGCAAGAGTTCGGTCAGGCCCCGACCCGTCGCCGCCACACAGGGCACCACTGGCACTCCTAAAAGTTTCGCCAGCTTACTGGAGTTGATGTCGATCCCCTTGCGGGCTGCTTCATCCATCATGTTCAGGGCCACCACCAGGGGGCGCTCCAGGCTCATCAGCTCCAGGGTGAGCTCCAGGCTACGCCCCAGGAGGGAGGCGTCCATGACGTTAATGATGACGTCAGCCTGACCGGAGAGCAGATAATTGCGGGATTCCAATTCGGCCCGGTCGATGGAGGTGAGGGAGTAAACCCCGGGCAGATCCACGCAGGTGATCTCTTCGCCTTCAAACACCACCCGGCTGACGGTATACTTCACCGTGGTGCCGGGAAAGTTGGACACCGCGGCCTTGTAGCCGCTAAAATAATTAAAAATAGTGCTCTTGCCGCAATTGGGCTGGCCGATGAGGGCAATCTTCACGGGGTTTTGGCCTTCGCTTCCGGCCTCTCCTTGGAAACCGAAGTTCTTTTACCTTATGAATCTATCTTAACTGCATATCAATTGCAATAGCAATTTTTCCCTAAAGCGCGGGGCCTCGGACTGGCCTGCCTGGTTTTTCCCCAAAATTCTTGACACTTTGATATACTTCTTTATATTAAAAAATTTAATCTGAAGACATACCCTGTCCTTAGAGGTATCACCTTGCCAAAAGTTCCTTCCTCTTATTCCCCTCCCCCAGCGAGGCGAGAGGGCTGAGGTGAGGGGGGGAAATCAGCCAAAACATTGGGCAGCAAATATAAGATGAACGCCAGGAATATCCTGAAAATCTCCATTAAATCCATCCCCGACACCGGTAAAAACCTGGTTCTGGACTTGGAACCTGAGTGGTTTGCCCCCTGGCGGGAGGAAGACCCCCGCTTAGAGTTCTCCCAGGCCACCATCCACGGCGCCCTACATCTGTCCAAGCATCATAAGGATATCCTGGTGCGCGGCCACCTGACCGGAGAACTGACCCTGGCTTGCAGTCGCTGCCTGGAACCCTTGGTGACCCCGGTGGAGACAGATTTCGATTTGCTTCTGGTCCCTCGCCCCTCTGCTGCAGCAGGCGCGGAGGAGGAAGAATTGACGCCCCAGGACCTGGACCAGGATTTTTATGCCGGCTACACCCTGGACCTGGAGGCCATCATCCGGGAGCAGATCATCCTGATGGTGCCCCTGAAGCCGCTATGCCAGGAAGCCTGTAAGGGCTTATGCCCCACTTGCGGAGCCAACCTCAACCGGGAGAGCTGCTCCTGCACCGCGGAGAAGAGTGCTTCCCCCTTCGCTCCCCTGGCAAAGCGGAAAGGATGACGTCCAGGGTGGGTGCTGCCCACCAATTCCTAATAAAAGGGCAATTAGCTGACAGCGGAAAGCTGACCGCTAAGCGCTTAAAATAAGGAGAAGTCCATGCCTTTACCCAAACGAAAAAAATCCATCTCCAAAAAGGGCACGCGCCGCGCCCACGACCACCTGACGCCTCCGAGCCTGTCCAACTGCCCCAAGTGCGGCGAGCCTCGCCTGCCGCATCACCCCTGCCCCTCCTGCGGTTTCTATAAGGGCCGGCTGGTGGTGCCCCAGGCCGCGGAGTAAGGCGCATCATGGATTACCTGCTCACCGAAGAGCAAAGGATGATCCAGGAACTGGCCCGCCAGATCGCCCAGGAGCGCATCAAACCCATCCGGGCTCAACTGGACGAAGAAGAGACCTTTCCTTGGGATATCCTTGCCGACCTGGCTCAGGCGGACCTCTGGGGCACCATCATCCCTGAGGCCTACGGCGGCCTGGGGCTCGGCTGCCTGGAGAATTGTCTGGTCCTGGAGGCCCTGGCCGAGGGCTGCGTGGGGGTGGCCACCACTTACGCCGCCAGCTTCCTGGGCGCCTACCCCCTGCTCCTGTTCGGCTCTGATGAGCAAAAAAGCCGCTATCTGCCGCCCCTGGCCCGGGGCGAGGCCCTGGGGGCCTTCGCCCTCACCGAACCCCAGGCGGGGTCGGATGCCGGCGCCATCGCCACCTCCGCGGTGAAAGACGGCCACTCTTACATCCTCAACGGCGCCAAGCAGTGGATCACCAACGCCGGCGAGGCCGAGTTTTACACGGTCATTGCCCTCACCGACCCGGCCAAGGGGGCCCGGGGCGCCAGCGCCTTTGTGGTGGAAAAGAGCGACCCCGGCATCTCCTTCGGCAAAAAAGAGAAAAAGATGGGCATCCGGGCTTCGGTCACTCGGGAGGTGGTCCTGGAGGACTGCCGCATCCCCCAGGACCGCCTCATCAGCAAGGAAGGAATGGGCTTCCTCGTCACCATGCGGACCCTGGACAACGCCCGGCCCGGCGCCGGGGCCCTGGCCGTGGGTTTGGCCCAGAGCGCCCTGGACGAAGCCGCCGCCTTCGCCAAGGAACGCCACCAGTTCGGCGCCCCCATTTTTTCCTTCCAGGCGGTGCAGCACCTGCTGGCCGACATGGCCACCCGGATCGAGGCGGCCCGGGCCCTGGTTTACGCGGTGGCCCGCTACCTTGACAGCAAGCCCCGGGACTTTACCAAGGAAGGGGCCATGGCCAAGCTCTTCCCCACCGACATGGCCATGCAGGTGACCGTGGACGCGGTCCAGGTCATGGGCGGCCACGGCTACATGCGGGAATACCCGGTGGAAAAGATGATGCGGGACGCCAAGATTCTCCAAATCTACGAAGGCACCAATCAGATTATGCGCAACATCATCGGGTTGGCGTTGAACAAGGAATATTCGAGGAAAAAATAGGGTTATTGCATTCATCGATATTTTAGGGGTAAAAGGCGTTTGGGGAAGAAGAGATTCCCATAATTTTATTAGGACATAGGAAACAATCCGTGATTTTTTTGATTTTTACATAAAATATAGTACACTGCAAGATCCGCATGTAGTAGATAGAACGTCGATTATTGGATTTTCTGATACGTTAATAATTTGCATAGAAAGTGAAGATAACCAAATTGAAAATATAATATCCATGGCGGATTTATTGCTACATCATTTTATTTTCTCTCTCTACAACGGCTTTTTATTACGTGGGGCCATAAGTATCGGAAGATATGAAAAATCGAAATAGTTAATAATAGGTCCTGCAATAGATGAGGCTGTTCAGTGGTATAATATATCAAATTGGTTTGGCATTTTGTAGGCCCCAAGTGTAATATTTCGTATCGATCAGTTAGGAGAAAAGGAACGCGAGGTTCCGAATTTATTTGTTCGATATGACATTCCAGTTAAACCTGGTATCGAAAACTTCTATTCATATGCACTCGCTTGGCCTCGAAGATTTGCTAATGCTCTAAAAATTCATTACCCATCATTGAGAGATTCAAACAAGTCGGACAAAGCTTTACTTTTAGAGGCTTTCTCTCGAGACCAGATCAGTCCAGAGGTTTTTAAAAAATATACAAATACTCTATCTTTCTATGATTATGTAATAGATTTGGGAAAAGTTAACATTATAACTTAACACCAAATATCCATTAAATTAATGAATATCGTCGTCTGCATCAAACAAGTCCCCGACACCCAGGAAGTGCGCCTGGACCCGGTGACCCACACCTTAAAGCGTGAAGGCGTCAAGGCCATGATCAATCCCTTTGACCTTTACGCCCTGGAGGAGGGCCTCAGGGTCAAGGACGCCCGGGGCGGCGAGGTCACGGTCCTCAGCATGGGTCCGCCCCAGGCCGAAGAGGCCCTGCGGGAGGCCATGGGTTATGGCGCGGATGCCGCGGTTTTATTGTCGGATAAAAAATTCGCCGGGGCTGACACTTGGGCCACCGCCCTGACCCTGGCCAAGGCCATCGAAAAATTGGGGGCGGTGGACCTGATCTTCACCGGCAAACAGGCCATCGACGGCGACACCGCCCAGGTGGGGCCGATGCTGGCCGCCATCCTGAATATTCCTTACGCCGCCTGGGCCCGGAAACTCAGTTTCGGCGCCGACGGTGCCCTCCAGGTGGAGCGCCTGCTGGACCACGGCTATGACGCGGTGGAGCTTAAGCTGCCGGCCCTGATTACTGTAGTCAAGGAAATCAACGAACCCCGGGTGCCGTCGTTTAAGGCCAAACTGCGGGCCAAAAAAGAGACCATCCCGGTCTGGGGCCTGGAGGACCTGGGGCTGGCCGAAGCAGAAGTGGGCCTGAACGGCTCCTTCACCCAGGTGATCAAGGTCTTCCCGCCGCCGGCCCGGGGGAAATCCGAGGTCTGGACCGGCGTGGCGGCGGAACTGGCCGGCCGCCTCTGGCAGCGCCTGAAAGTGATGTCCAAGGGCATCGGCGAGTAATAGTGGCACAGGCTTCCAGCCTGTGCAGAATAAAGGGTAGCCGGTGGCCGCCGAATTCGGCGGGCCCGGCATGCCCTATAAAAAATGCTCTTACAGGAAGAATTCGAAAACTTAGGCAACCGTTTCTTCCGCTGGCGCAGCTACCTGCCGCTCTGCATGGGGGCGCTTTTTTTGGCGGCGCTGCTGAGTTACCGTCATCCCGCCGCCGCTCCCCGCCCGGACCGCGCCTGGCAAATGCTGTGCCTGCTGATTTCCCTCGCCGGCCTGGGGATTCGCCTATATACCGTGGGCTTCGCCCCCCGGGGCACCTCGGGCCGCAACACCCTGGCCCAGGTGGCGGAGGTCCTGAACATTACGGGGATGTATTCCGTGGTCCGGAACCCCCTTTATTTAGGCAATTTCCTTATCTGGCTAGGGTTATCCCTGTTCGTTAAAGTCTGGTGGTGCATTATTATAGTAATTTTATGCTTTATTATTTTTTATGAAAGAATCATCTTTGCCGAAGAAAGGTTTTTGCGGGAAAAATTCGGTTCAATTTTCCTTGAATGGGCGGAAAAGACTCCCGCCATTATCCCTCAATTCAAGAACTGGGAATCACCGTCGCTGATTTTTTCCTGGAAATCGGCGTTAAATCGAGAGTATTCCGGTTTCTTTGCCATAATTGCCTCATATACGGCCCTGGCAATTATTAGAGATATCATTCAAAGTGGAAAATTTACTTTAGATAAAACCTGGTTAATTATTTTCTTTTTTGGACTGATCATCTATCTGACCATCAGGTTTTTGAAGAAAAAGACCAATATTTTAAGGACGGTTGATCGATAAGTTAAAATCGTAACCGCAGCCTTTAGCCTGCGCCAGCACAGGCGAGACGCCTGTGCCCCCAGTAATTAAGAAATAAAAGCTGCATTAAAAAAATGGGCTTAATTTTTTATTCCGAAAAATGTATTGCCTGCGGCCTGTGCGTCGAGGTCTGTCCTTTTGAAATTCTGCGGTTGGAGGGCGAGACCCTCATCATTGGCGAGGGCTGCAACCTCTGTGGCGCCTGCACGGAGGTCTGCGAGGTCGAGGCCCTGGTCATTCCGCCAGCCGCGGCCGGCCCCAGTTCCCGGCCCGAGACGCCGCCGGATGGCGTCTGGGTCTTTGCCGAGCAGCGGGGCGGCGTTTTGGCGCCGGTGACCGCCGAGTTGTTGGGCGAAGGCCGCCGTCTGGCCGAAGAACTTCAGGCGCCCGTGGCTGCCGTCCTCTTGGGAGACCGGGTAGCGGGCCTGGCCCCTACCCTGCTGGCCGCCGGGGCCCACAAGGTTTACTTGGCGGAGCATCCCCGCCTGCAGGATTTCCTGGAAGAGACCCATGCCGCGGCCCTGACCGAACTGGCCCGGCGGTATCACCCGGAAATCATCCTGTCCGGGGCCACCTATGGTGGCCGGGCTTTTATTCCCCGAGTGGCCGCGGCCCTCAGGACCGGCCTTACTGCCGACTGCACCGCCTTTGCCATTGACCGGGAAAACCGCCTGCTGCTCCAGACCCGCCCGGCCTTTGGCGGCAACATCATGGCCACCATCATTACCCCGCGCACCTTTCCCCAGATGGCCACGGCCCGGCCCGGAGTCTTCAAGCCGCGGCCGGCCGCTGATTTCCCGGCGGGCGAGGTAATCCCGGTGGACACCGCCTTTCTGGATGGTGACGGCCGCAGTCGTTTCGTGGCCACGGTGGAGGAAATCAAGGAGCGGGTGCCTTTGGGCGCCGCCAAAGTGATCGTGGCCGGCGGCCGCGGCCTGAAGGAGGCCAAAAATTTCCGCCTGCTGGAGGAACTGGCCGACCTGTTGGGCGGGGCGGTGGGCGCCAGCCGGGCCGCGGTGGATGCCGGCTGGATCGCCTACCCCCACCAGATCGGTCAGACCGGCAAGACCGTGGCCCCCAGGATTTACCTAGCCTGCGGCATCTCCGGCGCCGCCCAACACCTGGTGGGCATGCAGTCCTCCGACTTCATCATCGCCATCAACAAAGACCCCAAGGCCCCCATCTTCCAGGTGGCCGACCTCGGTCTGGTGGGCGACCTGTTCGAAATCATCCCGGCCCTGATTCAGGAGATCAAGAAAGACCGGGAGCAACGAGCTGCAAGCAGTGAGCAGTAATCCAGGGCGGGCGGTGGCCACAGCACTGGAGGCGGGCCCGGAGGCCCGCTCTACAAAAAGCTATAGCCTGATTTAATCGCCTCTACGGGTAAAAAAGTATAAGAAACCTCTTTCAATTTGCTGCATTTCGGATTATTTAATGTACCCAGCATGCCGTGGCGCGCCCCCATCCGGGCGCGAAGGGGGAAGTGCGGTTTTTGCAATCGCGGCCAGCTTTTTCGGATAACCGGCACATGAACGCTAGCATCTCCGTGGCTTTGATAACCGGGGCCGCTCGGGGCATCGGTCGGGCCATCGCCCTGGAACTGGCCTGCCCCGGTTTGACCATATATTTAAACGACGTGGCCCTGGGCGAAGACGCGGCCCGGACCCAAAAAGAGGTCGAGGCTAAGGGAGCTCAGGCCCGTTGGCTCGAATTCGATGTGGCTGATTTTGGCCAGGTGCAGGAGGGTATCGACGCCCTCGTCAAGGAAAGCGGCCGCCTGGACCTGCTGGTGAACAACGCCGGCATTACCCGGGACAACCTCATCCTGCGGATGAAAGAGGCAGAATGGGACGCGGTGCTGGCCGTGAACCTCAAGGGCGCCTATAATTGTATCCGGGCGGCGAGCAAAACTATGGTCAAGCAGCGCTTTGGCCGCATCATCAACATCAGCTCGGTGGTGGGGGTTATGGGAAATGCCGGCCAGGCCAATTATGTGGCCTCCAAGGCCGGGCTGATCGGCCTAACCAAGTCGGTGGCCCGGGAGCTGGCCTCCCGCCTGATTACGGTAAACGCCGTGGCCCCCGGCTTCATTCAAACTGAGATGACCGAGTCTCTGCCGGAAAAGGTTAAGGCCGAGATGCTGGCCCAGATTCCCCTGGGCCGCTTCGGCACGCCGGCGGAGGTGGCCCAGGCAGTGGCCTTCCTGGCCTCCGAAGCCGCGGCCTATCTCACCGGCCAGGTGATTCATGTTAACGGCGGCATGCTGATGGTTTAAGAAAACAGGAGGTTTGGTTCTCATGGGAGCAATTGACGAAAAAGTAATTGACATAATCGTGGACAAACTGGGGGTTGAACGTTCTGAAGTCACCCCGGAGGCGGTCTTCGTGGATGACCTGGGCGCCGATTCCCTGGACCTTGTGGAACTGATCATGGCCATGGAAGAAGAATTCGGCATGGAAATTGCTGACGAGGAAGCTGAAAAGCTAAGGACCGTCCAGGATGTCGTCAATTTTATCACCGCTCGGGCCGCCTGAGCCGGAAATTATTGCCATTGCCTGTGACCACGCTGGTTTTGGCTTGAAGGTAGAGATTGTCAAACTGCTGCGGGAACTGCAGGTGGAGTTTAACGATCTTGGTTGCGCCAGTGCCGAAGAATCGGTGCATTACCCCCTGTTTGGCAAGAAGGTGGTGGACGCCATGCTGGGCCGCCCCGGCAGCCGGGGCATCTTGATCTGCGGCACCGGCCTGGGGATGAGCATCATGGCCAACCGCTTTCCCGGCATTCGGGCAGCGTTGTGCCATGACCTGTTTGCCACCATAATGAGCCGGCGTCATAACGACGCCAACCTCCTGGTCATGGGTGGCCGGGTCATCGGGCCCGATCTCGGCAGAGAGATCGTCCGCACCTGGCTCCACACCTCCTTTGAGGGCGGTCGTCACCAGGAGCGCCTGGAATTACTGGAACAACTGGCCCGGATGCCGCAGCTGGCTGGAGCAGCAACATGATGGACCACCTGGACGATCTGGCCCGCATTGACCCGGCGATTTATGCGGTCATCCAACGGGAAGAACAGCGCCAGCTGCACAAGCTGGAAATGATTGCCTCGGAGAATTTTGTCAGCAACGCGGTGCTTCAGGCGCAGGGCTCCATCCTGACTCACAAGTATGCCGAAGGCTACCCCGGTCGACGTTTTTATGGCGGCTGCGAATATGTCGATACTGCCGAAAACCTGGCCCTGAGCCGGGTGAAAGAGCTCTTCGGGGCGCCTTACGCCAACGTCCAGCCCCATTCCGGCACCCAGGCCAACATGGCTGTCTATTTCTCCTTTCTGAAGCCTGGCGACACTATTATGGGCATGGATCTGTCTCATGGCGGCCACCTGAGCCACGGGGCCCCGGTGAATTTTTCCGGGCGCCTGTTCCAGGCCATAACCTACGGGGTGGACCGGGAGACCGAACAGGTTGACTTTGCCGTGTTAAAGGAACTTGCCCAGAAGCACCGCCCCCGGATGATCATTGCCGGGGCCAGCGCCTATCCCCGCAGCCTGGATTTTTCCCGCTTTGCCGAAATCGCCCTGGAGGTGCAGGCCTACCTCATGGTGGATATGGCCCACATCGCCGGGCTCATTGCCGCCGGCTTCCATCCTAATCCCGTGCCGGTGGCAGACTTTGTCACCTCCACTACCCATAAGACCCTGCGCGGCCCCCGGGGTGGCCTCATCCTGGCCCAGGCCGAATACGGCAAGTCTCTGGATAGCCAAATTTTCCCCGGGATTCAGGGCGGGCCCTTGATGCATATCATTGCCTCCAAGGCCGTGGCCTTCAAGGAAGCCCTGGCGCCCTCGTTCAAGCGCTATCAGCAGCAGATCATCGCCAACACCCGGATCCTGGCCCAGGAATTCCTTAAGCGGGGTTACCGCCTGGTAGCCGGCGGCACCGACACACACCTAATCCTGGTGGATTTAAGTCCCAACGGCATCACCGGCCGGCAAGGAGAAGAGGCCCTGGACCGGGCCGGCATCACGGTGAATAAAAATGCCATCCCCTTCGACCAGCGCCCCCCCACCGTCACCAGCGGCATCCGGGTGGGCACTCCGGCCATCACCACCCGGGGCATGAAGGAGAAGGAGATGGTGGCCATTGGCGAATTCATGCACCAGGTGCTGAGCGCCCTGGACGATACCGATCTTCAGGCCAAAATCCAGGCCAGGGTGCGGGACTTCTGCTCCCAGTTCCCGCTGTTTTCCGAGGAATGGAGCCCGGATTAAAGGCGGTTTTTTGATTTCCGCTTTGCGGTTTTTAGTAAGACCAGAGGGTATGCTTTTTCATTATGCCCTTCTGGAATTTTTTTTTATTCGCAGGGGCGACCCGCCGGGTCGCCCTTTTTGGCTGGCGGCAACTAAAATTCCTTAACCCTTTTCTGGAAATCGGTTATAAATTCCAATAGATATTCTGGGTGAAGGACTTTTTTGCTTTTTTACCGAAAACCGAAAACCGTTTTTTAAATGCGCTGCCCTTATTGCCACAGCACCAAGAACCGGGTCCTCGACTCCCGCCCCAGCCGGGAGGCCAACGCCATCCGGCGGCGCCGGGAGTGCCTCCACTGCCAGCGGCGCTTCACCACCTACGAGCAGGTGGAGGAGACCATGCCCCTGGTGGTGAAAAAGGATGGCCGCCGGGAGCCGTTCCAACGCGCCAAGGTCTACGAAGGCATCATGAAGGCCTGCGAAAAGCGGCCGGTGTCCATCGACCACATCGAAAACTTCCTGGACAGCCTGGAACGGGAGATGCTGGAGAGCGGGATGCGGGAAATCGCCTCCACCTGGATCGGCGAGCGGGTCATGGACCAACTGCGCCGCTGGGATGAGGTGGCCTACGTGCGGTTTGCCTCGGTTTACCGCCACTTTACCGACGCCACCGACTTCATGAAGGAGATCCGCAACCTGTTGGCCACCCGGAAGGAAGAGAAGAAAGAGTAGTTGAGGGGAGGATCAGGGGCCGACGGCCCCTGCTCTTCCCCCAAGCCCCCCTCCCAACCTCATAATTATAAATAAAAGGCGGTATATGATTACATTCTTATGAGTTGTTTTTGCCGCTATTGCTGCATGAGCCGCCTGGAGAACCACTTCAGAAACTAATAGGATAGTCCAAGCAATTTTAATTTTACAGATCAGGCAGCAATTTGATGAATTATTGGTTTTAGATGGAAAGACAGCTCCTAAAGATATTGAAATATAGCTAATTGATAAAGATAAAAATGAAACTTTAATATAGATATACCTGGTAATAAAATATTATATTGCATTTTACAGCGTAATATGTATCATCAAAACAAACACAATTAATAAAGAAATAGTTAATAATGTGATTATCACTTTCGAATTAGAAGCTTTATTGAAAAAAATAAAGCAATGGGAAAAAGAATTACAAGTATTAACCGGAGATTCAGCTTTCGCATTTTAGGAAAATTTTGCCAAACAACATATCAAAAACTAACATGCACTACATGAAACTGGCCCTTAAACTGGCCGCCCGGGGAGCCGGCTGGGTCTCGCCCAATCCCATGGTGGGCGCGGTGGTGGTCAAAGACGGCCGGCTGGTGGGTAGGGGTTGGCACCGCCGGGTGGGCGCGGCCCACGCCGAAGTGGAGGCCTTGCGCCAGGCCGGGGACGCGGCCCGGAACGCCGACCTTTACGTCACCCTGGAGCCCTGCAACCATCTGGGCCGCACCCCGCCTTGCACCCAAGCCATCCTGGGTGCTGGCGTGGCTCGCCTCATTATAGCCACCCAGGACCCCAATCCTCAGGTTACCGGTGGTGGGGCGGAATATCTCCGCTCCCGAGGCGTGGTTGTCGAAACGGGCCTACTGGCCGCCGCCGCCCGGCGCCTCAATGAAGCCTGGTTCCATTGGGTGAACACCGGCCGCCCCTGGGTCATCGCCAAGGCGGCCTGCTCCCTGGACGGCAAGATCGCCACTGCCGGTGGAGAATCCCAGTGGCTCACCGGCGAGGCGGCCCGGGCCTTTGGGCACCGTCTGCGCCATCAGGTGGACGCCATCCTGGTGGGCATTGACACGGTGCTGGCCGACGACCCGCTGTTGACCACACGGTTGCCGGACAACCATCCGAAAAACGACAAACGAAAAACGAAAAAACCCGGCAAAGATCCCATCCGCCTCGTCCTGGACAGCAAGTTGCGGATTCCTCTGACCGCCAAACTTTTGCACCTGGACTCCCCGGCGCCCACCTGGGTGGCCTGCACCGACGCCTCTCCGCCGCAGAAAGTTCGGAAACTTGAACGCCTGGGAGCCGAAGTTTTGCGGCTACCTCAGGACTCCGGCCGCGTCTCCTTGCCTGACCTGCTAAAGCTGCTGGGAGCGCGGCAGATTCAAAGTCTCCTGGTGGAAGGCGGGGCCGAGGTCCTGGGGAGTTTCTTTGACCAAAATCTGATAAACATGTTCCATTTTTTTTACGCCCCCAAGATCCTGGGGGGCCGAAATGCCCCAGGGGTTTTGGGGGGCCGTGGGGTTCACTTCTTGAAGGACGCCCATCCGGCCCAAAACCTGGAGCTCCGGTGCCTGGGCCCCGATCTGCTCATTTCCGGACACCTGCTCCAGCCTTCCAAGACAATTTAATAATTATTTCAATAGTTTTTTGAAAAATCCTCCTTGGCATTTACCGGGTTTCCGACCCTAATCCCAGTCTTTCCCCGTCTGCCACTAACCTAGCCACCCTTTATCCACATGCCGGCTGGGATTTAGCCTATGACCCTTCTTTAGGTGGTTATCAAAGTGGTTCCCAGGGCGATTCGCCGCCATATTATCTGATGCAAGTGCTGGCCACTCCCATCCCGGTGCCCACCACCCTGCTCCTGGCTGGTTCCGGTCTTTTAAGCCCGCCGCGCCAGCGCTGGAGAAAGAAACTCCAAGTTAGGAAGCAGGCTTACTTATTTGGGACGGCACCCCCTGGGGGGATGCCGCTCTTTTTTCACCATTTTTTGTCAGCTAATTTGCCGGATGCCTCTAACTAAAATATATTCTGGCGAAAATCTTGCAAGAAAATGATATTGTTAAGTGTAAATGGGGGCTAAGGGATGGAGAAGCCATATGAGCGTCCTGGGGGATTTTCGCCAAAAAGCGGATAAGGCCCAAATTCCCGCGGTGGTGCATTTCGATCTCACTTACCGTTGTCACCAGGACTGCCTGCACTGCTATCTGCCCCAGGCCCTCCGCCGTGGATCGAGGAAGCCGGCGCAATTGGCTACGCCCCAGGTGAAAAGGGTTTTGGATGAGTTGGCCGCGGCCGGTACCTTTTTCCTTACCCTAAGTGGCGGTGAGGTCTTTCTGCGCCCGGATCTGCTGGAAATCGTGGCCTATGCCCGCCGGCAGAATTTTGCCGTGGCCTTAATGACCAGCGGCTTCCAGACCGCAGAGGCGGGTCTGGTGCGCCATCTGAAAGAACTGGGCCTGGTCAATATTTATCTGAGTCTCTACAGCCTCAAGGCAGCGGTCCACGACCACATTACCCAAACCCCGGGCTCCTGGGAGGCTGCCTGGAATACCTTGGCAAATTGCCGGAGCCAGGAACTGTCGATTGTGCTCAACTGCATCGTGATGGGGCCCAATTATGCCGACATGTGGGAGCTCATGGAGTTTGTGAGCCGGGAGAACGTGCCTCTCCGCTGGAACTACGAGTTGAGTCCCCGCTGGGATGGCCGGCCCCATCCGCCCGGGATCTTCTTGAGCCCGGAGCAGAAAGAGGTTCTGGACCGGGAGTTCGTTGATGTCGCTAACCTGGAAAAAGCCGCGGAGAACCTTGGCCAGTTCCCTGATTTGCGAAGCTGCGCCGCCGGTATAGGCCATGGCTACCTTACCCCTCAGGCCGATGTCTGGCCCTGCCTTGATGTTAAGTGGAAATGCGGCAATATCCTGAGAGCGGCGAACTTTACCAGCCTATGGCAGGATTCCGCCGTGCTGAAAAAGGTCCGTTTTTTGCAAGAAAACTTGATTAATTCTGAGAAGAGGCTGTGCCAGATTTACCAGCCTTATACCGAGCAAAGCGGGTAAAGGTGAAGGATACTAACATGGAAAAGGTAAGGATAAAAAAACCATACCAGAAACCCAGTTGGCGAAGGCAGGAAGTGGTGGAGAATTTTGCCATGCAGGCACAATGCAAAAGTGCACCAGCAACTCATAGTCATTGCCCATGCGGTCCCTATATTAGATCCTAAATAAATTCAGGAAATTATGCGAAATAGATTGTCCGAGGCGCAGACACAGGCCCAGCCGGATGGGGCAGGCCAATTCGCTCTGGGCTGGTTCATCGAGAACCCGCGAGGCTTTCAGATCCGCACCACCTGGATGGCAGGTCCGGAAATCCAGCCGCCCCGGACCATTATGCAGAGGTTGAACCGAGCCGAATATCTCCCCCTGTGGGTTGCCGAGAACCAGGAAGAGTTATGGCTCTGGGAGCCGGGGTTCAGCTTTTTCCTTAACCTGAAATCGCGGGAAGGGGAAGCAAAACTATCCCGGCCCCGGCAATGGCAGGATATCCTCCGGGTCCTTTATTTCTATGATTACCTGCGGGAGGGAGGCCTGCTCCTGCACGCCGCCGCGGTGGCCCAGGGAGATTTTGCTTATATCTTCCCCGGCCAGTCGGGGGCGGGGAAGACCACTATTGTGCGGCAGTCCTCCGGGAAGACCATTCTCAACGATGAAATCGCCGTAGTGCAAGTAGAGCCCGAGGACTCGGAGCCCAGGGCGTTTGGAGCGCCATTTTATGGGGACTGGGGGCAACCCGGTGAGGAGTGCCAGGTTCCGGTCAAGGGTCTGTTTTTCCCCTGCCAGGATCGAGAAAACCGGCTGGTTCCCCTGACCCCCCAAGAAGCCTTGCTGCGTCTCATGCCCTGCGTTTGCCTCTATACTTCTTGGCGGCCGCGGCTGGAGAGACTCTTCGATCTTTGTCTGCACCTGGTTTCTTCCCTGCCACTATATGAATTTCATTTCCGGCCGGACCCGACCTTATGGGATGTCCTGTAATCAACCCCGAACCGGAGTTCTCCCTAGTGGAATCGGACCAAGCAAGAGTCTGGCGCGGACACGTTTGCGGGAGCAGTATGGTTCCCACCTTGCGCCGCGGAGATCGGGTCACGGTTATTCGCCGCGATAAGTACCGCCTGGGAGAAATCGTTCTATTCTCCAGGAATAGGAGTTTCATTATCCACCGCGCCTTGGGCACCCTTGCCGGACGGATTATTACCAAAGGAGATGCCTCGCATCATCTGGACCCCCCGGTATTGCCCCAGGATATTTTAGGAAGGGCAGTTATCCGGGAGCGGAACGGAAAGGTGCATGTCTTGGATTCCTGCAGGGCCCGCTGGTGGGGGTTAATTTTGGGGTTGGGGGCGTTTGTATTTTATCCCGTTTTTGACTTCTTGCGGCCGATGCTGGCGGTCTGGAAAAACCGGCAGCGCCCGGCCCTGCCTTAACCAATGACTTCGGCCCCGATCCGGAACCCGGAACTCAGAAATATTCTGAAAAAAATTAATCAAGGCGAGTGTATCCCAACTATGGCAGCAAACCTGGAAAAATATCCGGCAAAGGCTGAAGATACGATTCACCGTAAGCTGGGGGACGAGCTGGTGGCGGTTAATTTAACCACCAAGTTTTTTTATAGCCTGGATTCGGTGGGCACCTTTATTTGGGAACATTGCGACGGGCAACATAGCGTCGCCCAGATCGCCGAAGCCTTAGTTCAGGAATATGACGTGGGTCTGGAGGAGGCGGACCGGGATTGTGAGCAATTCCTCCAGGAACTGGTTAAGGAAGGCATTCTCATCTGGCGCCAAAACCCCAAGGCCTGACCCCCGGCTCCCTATCCAGATGAGCCCCTTTTCCTCTCCCCTAATTGCCGGTTGAAAACCTGAAACTGCCGAGTTTGCCGGGGCGGTTCCCAAACCGCCCCTTTGGCTTTAATGGGTCATTTAGCCCGCAACGGGGCCTTGAGAGAAGCGACGAACTCCCCCACCTCTTTAAGCCGCGCCGGCCCCTTTAACTTCGCCACCCGCTGCACGATGGCGCTGCCCACCACGATGCCGTCCACGTAAGGCGCCAGCCAGCGCACCTGCTCCGGGGTGGAGATGCCGAAGCCCACCGCCACGGGGCATTTCACCAGGCGGCGCACTTCTCGCAACGCCGCCACCAACTCCGGCGGCAGCTCAGTCCGAGCCCCGGTAATCCCGGTCACCGAAACATAATACAAAAACCCCTTGGTGATACGGCCCATCCGCTTGAGGCGCTCCGCCCCGCTGGTGGGGGCAGCCAGGAAGATGGTGGCTACCCCGGCCTTGGCGGCGGCTAACCGCCAGGGTCCGGCTTCCTCCGGCGGCAAATCCGGAATGATGAAGCCGTCCACGCCCCGGTCGGCGGCCTCCCTGGCGGTGCGCTCCAGACCGTATTGCAGGATAGGATTGTAATATCCCATTAATATCAGAGGAATTTCCGTTTCTAGGCGGATTTCTCCGGCCAGCCGCAGCACTTCCTGGAGGTGCACCCCGCCCTTGATCGCCCGGGTGCCGGCCGCCTGAATCGTGGGTCCGTCCGCCAGAGGGTCGGAGAAGGGGATGCCCAGCTCCAGCAGGTCGGCGCCCTGGGCCGCCATCTTTAGGGCCAGGGCCCTGGTGGTGGCCAGATCCGGGTCGCCGGCGGTAATGAAGGGAATGAGGGCCTTTTCCCCTTTTGCCCTGAGTCGCTTAAAAACCTGAACAATCCGCGTCACCGGACACCTCCAGGGCTGCGGCCACCGCGTCCACGTCCTTGTCGCCCCGGCCGGATAGGTTAACAATAATTAGGTCGTCCCGGGAATATTCCGGCCCCAGATACTGGAGATAGGCCACCGCATGGGCGCTTTCCAGGGCCGGCAGGATGCCTTCGGTGCGGGAGAGCAGTTGGAAGCCCTCCAGGGCTTGCATATCGCTCACCGCCACGTATTCCGCCCGGCCCGTGTCCTTGAAAAAGGCGTGCTCCGGACCGACCCCCGGATAATCCAGCCCCGGCGCCAGGGAATGGGCCTCCTGGATATTGCCCCACGGGTCTTGCAAAAGATAGCTGAAGGCCCCGTGGAGCACCCCCACGGTCCCGGCCACCAGGGTGGCGGAATGATGGCCGCTCGCCAGGCCATGCCCGGCGGCCTCCACCCCCACGAAACGCACCGGCTCGTCAACAAAGGGGTGGAACAGGCCCATGGCGTTGCTGCCGCCGCCCACGCAGGCCAGCAGGCATTGGGGCAGGCGGCCGGTAAGCTGGCGAATCTGGGCCTTGGCCTCCCGGCCAATGACCGCCTGGAAATCCCGGACGATCATGGGGTAAGGATGTGGGCCGCCCACTGAGCCCAGCACATAATGAGTATGCCGCACATTGGTGACCCAATCCCGGATGGCCTCGTTCATGGCGTCCTTCAGGGTGCGGCTGCCGGACTCCACCGGGATCACCCGACCACCCAGCAGATGCATGCGGATAACATTCAGCCGCTGGCGCCGGATATCCTCGGTGCCCATGTAGATGTCGCACGTGAGCCCCAGCAGGGCCGCCACCGTGGCGGTGGCCACGCCGTGCTGGCCGGCGCCGGTCTCGGCGATGAGCCGCTTTTTGCCCATGCGCCGGGCCAACAGTCCCTGGCCCAGGGTGTTGTTAATTTTGTGCGCTCCGGTGTGGGCCAGGTCTTCCCGCTTGAGGTAAATCTGGGGCCCTCCCAGGGCGGCGGTGAGATGCCGGGCGAAATACAGGGGCGTGGGCCGGCCCACATAATCCCGCAGATACCAGGTCAGTTCGTCTTTGAATTCCTTCTCCCGGCTGATGCGGCGGTAGGCCCCTTCCAACTCCAATAGGGCCGGCATCAGGGTCTCCGGCACAAAACGGCCCCCATACCTCCCATACCTGCCATGCCGATCCGGTAACAAAATATGCCTCCTTTTGTTTATTGGGGGAGGGCCAGGGGCCCAGGGTCCCTGGCCCTCCCCCCAAGCCCCCTCCCCAAAATCACCGCCGCAAAGCGGCGAAAAACTTCCTCAGCTTCTCCGGGTCCTTCTTCCCCGGCGCGGCCTCTACGCCGCTGGCCACGTCCACCGCCTGCGGCTGCGTCATCTCAATGGCCTGGGCCACATTTTCCGGGGTCAGGCCGCCGGCCAGGACGAGGGGGCCATATTGCCGGGCCTGGCGGGCCAGGCGCCAGTCAAAGGTCTCCCCGGTGCCGCCTGTCTGGCCCCGCTTGTAAGTGTCCAGGAGAAACGCCTGGACCGCGCCCCGATATGCCGGCAAGACCTTCAGGGAGTCTTCATCCCGGATGCGAAAACCCTTGAGCACCCGGCGGCCCAGACTGCGGCAGTACTCCGGCGGCTCGGCGCCGTGCAACTGCACCCAATCCAGGCCCAGCCGGGCGGCCAGTTCCTGCACGGTGGCGGCCTCCTCATCCACAAAGACCCCGACGCTCAGGACCAGGGGCGGCAATTGCCGGATGATCTCCCGGGCCGCCTCCGGCGCCACCTTCCGGGGACTCTGGGGATGAAAAATAAACCCGAGGGCCTGCGCCCCCAGCGCCGCCGCCAGGAGCGCATCTTCCAGATTGGTTATGCCGCAGATTTTGATGCGCACCATACGTTTAGTATTTTATAGGGCGGGCTGTGCCCGCCGCCTTCTCCCTTATTCTTGGCCGATTCCTTCAGGAATGTCTACAGATTCTCCCCAGTTGGCCGGGTATTTTCCTTCCTCCATCAAACGATGTTGGCTCGTCCAGGGCCAATCCTTAGGGTTTTCTACAAATCCATGCTTCACCGGATTGTAATGGATATAGTTCAGGTGATTTTCCAAGTCTTTTTCATCGATAATAAGATGCGCCCAAAAGCGGGTTGCCAATAAGGAGGCCTATTATAATCCATAAGCTTAAATCCTTGAGTAAATTTCCGCTTAATTATAGCCCAGCGTCGAGAATAATTTAGATCGTTATCAGGTAATTCCCAGATGCAATGCAAATGGTCTGGGAGCAAGACCTACGCTTCGATGTTGAAAGGATATTTCTTTTTGCATTCGATTATCGCTTGGCGCAGGACCTGCCGGGCGTTATCTGTATTCAAAAAACTTAATCGCCGATAAGCAACCACCGTGAAAAACCAAATATTACCTGTATAGAATCTCCGATAATTGGGCATTTCATTTCACCGAGATCCGGCGGCCACAGGCCGCCCTATTTCCTGCTCACTGCTCACTGCTTGCTGCTTACTATCCCAAAAATTCCCGCAGCTTCTTCCCCGGGTCCGCCTGGGTCACCAGCGTCTCGCCGATTAGAAAGGCGCGAATGCCCGCGGCCTCGTATCTCTCAAGATCGGCCCGGCTCTTGATGCCCGAGGCGGCCACCAGGGTCACCTCCGGCGGCGCCAGGGGCGCCAGTTCCAGGGGCCGGTCCGGAAACATCTCAAAGGTGCGCAGGTTCCTGGAATTAATCCCGATGACCCCGGCCCCCGCCGTTAGCGCCGCGGCCATCTCGCCTTCGGTGTGCACCTCCACCAGGGCTTCCAGCCCCAGGGACCGGGTCAGGAGTAGCAAGGCCCGGAGTTTTCCCAGTTGTAGCAGGGTGACGATAAGCAGCAGGGCGTCGGCCCCCAAGGCCGCGGTTTCATAGACCTGGATGGGCTCCAAGATGAAATCCTTGCGCAGGATGGGGAGCCGGATCACCGGTCGCATCCGGCGGATGAATTCCGGGTCGCCTTTGAAATAATGAACCTCCGTCAGGACCGAAATGGCCGCGGCGCCGTTATCCTGGTAAGCCTGCGCCAGCTCCACCGGGTCCCACTGCCTGGCGAATTCCCCTTGGCTGGGAGAAGCCCGCTTGACTTCGGCGATGATGGCCGGACCGGGGGCGGCATCCAGCGCCGCCTTGAGGCTCACCGGCTTCGACCGCCGGGCGATGTCGGCCTGAAAGGCCTCGGCCACGCCGGACTCAAACAGCCGGAGGGAATCCTCCAGCTTTAATTGGACAATTTTTCCCAGAAAATTCATGTTCTTTAGCTTTCCGCTTTTGGTTCTTATTTTTTACTAATCACTGACTACTGACCCCTGGTCACTGCTTCTCAAAGCTCTTGCTCTTGGCGATCAGGTCGTTTAATTTCTCCAGGGCCTTGCCGCGGTGGATGCTCATGCGGGCCAGCTTGATGCCCTGGGGAAAATCCGGGCTCAGGCCGGCGGCAATGAAGGCCGCGGCGGCGTTCAGGGCCACCATATCCTCCCGGGGCCCCCCCTCCCCTTCCAGCACGCCCCGCACGATCCGGGCGTTTTCAAAGACATCGCCGCCTCTGATATCTGCCAGGGTGGCCCGTTTCAGGCCAAAATCCTCCGGCGCAATGTTATAGGTGGTCACCTGGCCGTCCTTGAGCTGGCTCACCCGGGTGGGGCCGACGATGCTAATTTCGTCATAGGAGCCCTCGCCGTAAACCACAAAGGCGCTCTTGCCGCCCAGGTTCCCCAAAACCTGCGCCAGGGGCTCGGTGAGCCGGGCGTCGTACACCCCCAGCACCTGGACGTTGGCGTTGGCCGGGTTGGTCAGCGGTCCCAGAATGTTGAAGATGGTGCGGATGCCGATTTCCCGCCGGGGGCCGATGGCGTAGCGCATGGTCCCGTGCAGTTGCGGGGCGAAAAGAAAGCCGATGCCCACCTCCAGGATGCACCAGGCCACCTGGTCCGGGGTCAGGGCGAGATTAATCCCCAGGGCCTCGATGACGTCGGCGGAGCCGCAGCGGCTCGAGACCGCCCGGTTGCCGTGTTTGGCCACCCTCAGCCCCGCCCCGGCCACCACAAAGGCGGTGGTGGTGGAGACGTTGAAGGTGGAGGTCTCGTCGCCGCCGGTGCCGCAGGTGTCCACCACCGTCTCCCAATCCACGTTGATTTCGTCCCGGTCCAGGTCAATGAGGCCGTTCTGGATGGGGATACGGGTGGCCTTGGCCCGCATCACCCGGGCCGCCGCAGTGATCTCCGCCACCGTCTCCCCCTTCATCCTAAGGGCGGTGATGAAGGCGCCGATCTGGGCCTCGGTGGCCTCCCCGCTCATAATGGCCTCCATGGCCCGGGTCATCTCCGCTTCGGTCAAATCCTGGCGGTTGACCACTTTTAAGATGGCTTCTTTGAGCATGGGGTGCTCCGACAACTGGGTTCAAAGTTCAAGGTTAAGCCCTCTGCTAAAGTCGAAATTTATGACCGCCCCCTCGGCTGTTCACCCTACCTATAGTCGCAGGCAAGGGCGCCTGGCTACCTTTAGCTCGTTCCCAAGTTGCACTTGGGAACGAAAATGTCTGCCAGGCTAAGCCTAGCGATAAAGTGGCGTTCCCAAGCCCAGCTTGGGAACGAGGAATAAATCAGACTCTCCAGGGGTCTAATACCAATAATGAATATTTCTTCCGTAGGGGCGAACCTTGGGTTCGCCTATCATTCCGGAGCGAATACCAGATTCGCCCCTACGGAATTTTTTCCTTAAACTTGAGACCTCTTTTAAAGTCAAAATGTATGACCGCCGCCTCCGCTGTCCCCCCTACCTATAGCCGCAGGCGAAGGCGCCTGGCGATATTTTGATATCCTGGACAAGTAAATCAGACCGTCGCAGAGGTCTCATCCCAATTCCCTATTAAATGAATATTTCTTCCGTAGGGGCGAACCGTGGGTTCGCCCAGGGAATGCTAAAGGGCCGCCCATCCTCCCCCCAAAGGACTTTCGCCACCGTTTCATAATCGCTAAAGATAATTTAAAGGTTAATTCCTTGGAATGAAAATGGTCGCCGGACCGGCCCCGCGACGAATAATCCAGAAAAATCCAGTACTTGCCTGAACTTAGGGCAAATAAAATCACTGTAATCTACAAGTTACTAATATTCCACGGTTTTTCTGATTAACCGGCCTTTTTTGTTCAATTTTGCTCACTTTTTTAGGGCCTTTTGGGGGCGAAATTGTGCCGCCAAAAAAAAATTTCCGCAAAAGGTTGCGCATAACTTGCTAATATTGCTCACTTTACTTCCATAATCCGCCGCCGAAGTCCCGCTTTAACCCCCAAATTGTGCCGTTTGGTGCCGTTTATGTGCCGTATCAAAGCCCGCCGGCCGGATCGGCAAACGCTTTGTTGCCGAATAGCGCTATCGCTAGTGTAAGGCAGAAAGAAAGAAATTTCCAGAAAGGATGGGACGATTGACCCTGATAATAGTTCAATGTTACAAATTTAGCGCGTAGGGCGGGAAAGCGAAGCGCATCCCGCCTTCCGTGGTAAATCCTTTTGTCATCGGCTTGGCGCGATAGCGTAGGGCGGGCACTGCCCGCCATCTCCTTTCCTGGTGGCCCAGGAGTCTCGCCG
>Ga0326727_10003706_pt1 | contig 48095 bp, 38 predicted proteins | sample MB2enrmetagenome_FD_207643 | JGI IMG/M metagenome (GOLD analysis project Ga0326727, IMG submission 207643) | Lab enriched peat soil microbial communities from McLean, Ithaca, NY, United States - MB29MY | ecosystem: Environmental > Terrestrial > Soil > Wetlands > Peat | place: USA: New York... | reverse complement strand
TGCAAGGGCGATCCTTCCGATTCGGCATGGTACGGGCTGCGCCCGTCTGGGAAGAAAGCTGTCAGACCGCGGCTTACCGTGTTTCCCAGGTCGGGCGTTGCGATTGGCCGGAACAACGATTCCGAGGTAGTGTTCTGCGCGATTCCAAATGGAATTCATGGCAGTGGCAGCCATACTCACAACGACAAGCTGAGCTTGATCGTGCGGATTGGCGGAGCCGAACTCCTGTGCGATTCAGGAACGCTCTGGTATACGCGGGATACAAGGCTGAGGAACCTGTATCGTTCCACCGCGGCGCACAACACCATCGCCATCGACGGTGAAGAACAGAACCATATCAATCAAGCGAAAGAGTTCGCGTTCTGTATCGGAGATCAGGCGGCAATCAGCGCCATTGATGCCACACTGCTTCCCGGAGAAGTCCAGATCTCCGCCTCTCATTCCGGCTACAGGCGTCTCGGGGTTGAGCACCGGCGTTCATTGCGCATGGAGAGTGACTGCATTTCAATTGAGGATGAGCTTTCCGGAAATGGAGATCATTCTTTCGAGATGTTTTGGCATCTTACCTCCGCGTGGCGCATTGAGGATCTCGACTGCGGCGAATTCTCCATTTCCGGGCCAATTCGCGTTAAGCTGGAAGTCAAGGGCGAATTGCCGTTAGTCTGTTCGTATGAATCGGCCTCCATTTCGCGTACTTATGGCGGAGCGACGGAGGCGGGCACGGTTCTCAGGATAAAAGGCCAGGGACGATTTCCTTGCACGCTCGCAACAAAGATTACCTGGGAAGCAGTTAGAGTCCTAATTTGAAATCCACAGGCTTACCCTCCGATTATGGCAAGCAACTCGCCGCGAATGAATTCCGACTTTGAAACTCTCTTTGGCAAACAAATACTATTTGCTTACCGGACGCTTGAAGGTTCTTGAACTTCGCCTGTACCAGCTTTCTGAATCAATGCAGGGGAAAAATCCTCTTGATTTCTGTGTTTCTTGAGGTCGAAGATGTCCCTTAACGCATACTGGGCGTATGGCCTTCGTATCCATGCGGATTTGGCTTGTCCTGAGCTTCCGTTCCTTCCCCTGGAGGCGGGTAATCCCGATGTGACGATCCATTTGCTGCCTGCGGCAGAGGACGCCTTGAAATCCCTGGAAAATGGCTACTACGAAGTTCAGCCTGGTATCTTCCGTCTGGCGGTGCGCGGTGTGGCTCAGTACCGTGTCGAGGAAGGAAGCCGAATCTTCATCGAGCCGCTACCGGATGTCCCGCTGGAAAAAGTTCGCCTGTTTTTACTGGGCTCGGCCATGGGCGCTTTGCTCTACCAGCGAGGATTGTTTCCGCTTCATGGAAGCGCGGTGGAGACGCCCTGGGGAGCAATGATCTTTGTCGGGGCTCAGGGCGCGGGCAAATCCACTTTGGCTGCCCAGTTCCATCGCAAGGGCTACCGCCTGCTCAGCGACGATGTCTGCGCCGTGGCGCCGACTCCGGAGAGATTGCAGATTCTTCCCGCCCTTGCCCAGCTTCGGCTTTGTACAGATGCTTATGAACGGCTCGGATCCCCGCCGGGAGCGCGCTTTGACGTGGACAAATTCGTGGTACCCATGGGAGAGGGTTACTGCCCTCACCCAGTGCCGCTCAGGGCTATCCATGTCTTGCGCATCAGCGACTCCGAGGTTTCAAGTTCCGAGGTGGTCCCAGCTTTCGAGGTGCTTTTAGGCTTTGACCGGGTGCAGTGCCTCCTGGAGAATCTTTATCGTCCCCATTACCTGAAAGGGCAGGGGACTCAAGGCGATTTGATGCGGCTGGCGGGGCTGATCGCACAGAAGGCCACCCTGGCCGTCGTGACCCGGAGGCGGAACCCGGAAGAGGCCGACGGGTTGGTGGGTTTTCTGGAATCTGCCTGGGCGGAACGTTTTGGTATCATCAGCCACGAGGAGAAGAACTAGATGCGTTTCGGTTCCCAAGACAAGTTGTCCCGCGTCCAGAATCTGCTTTCAACGGAGCTTGACCAGGAGACGGTCCTGATGAGCATCGATGCGGGGGCATACTACGGTCTCGAGGGACCTGCCCGGAGTATCTGGGAGATTCTGGAGACCCCCTTGACCTTTTCGGCCCTCGTGGACCGTCTGGTCGAGGAATACCAGGTTTCGCCTGAGACTTGTGCCGCGGACCTGGAGAGATTCTTGAGCGAGATGGTGCGGGAAGGCCTTTTGCGTGTGGAATGATCTGAAGCGTTATACAGGGATTTCCCGCGCCCGGAGAAGGCTTCTCTGGGAAGCCCTGGCCGCTCTTACAATCGCTAAGGTTGCCATGGCTACCCTGCCGTTCAGGCGCATCGCAGCTTGGCTGGGGACGCCTGGAGCCGAGAGTCCGGCCACGGCGGCTCCCGAGGAGATCCGCACTGCGGAAGAGGTTGGCTGGGCGGTGGGCGTTCTGGCGCGGCGGGTGCCGTGGGATGGGCGTTGCCTGGTACAGGCTCTGGCTGCTACAGGCATGTTGCGCCGCCGGGGTCTGGAAGGAACTGTGAGTTTTGGAGCGTGCCGGGGTGAATCCGCGGGATTCGATGCCCACGCGTGGCTGCGCCTGGGATCTTGCGTGGTTACCGGCGGGCCGGGTCACCAGCGTTTCAAGACCTTCACCACCTTCGCCCGGAGACGCCCATGAGCGGGATATACGGCATTTACCGATATGACGGCGCCCCGGCAGACCCCCGGTGGCTGGAGCGGATGAGGGCGGCCATGTCTTACTATGGCCCCCAAGGCGGAGGCAGCAAAGTCGAAGGGCCGGTGGGGATGGGGCATCTGCTGCTCGAGGTGAACCCGGAAGACGCTTTTGAGAACCAGCCGGTTTCGGGAGCGCGCGGCCCGGTGGTCAGCGTGGCGCGCCTTGACAACCGGGCCGCGCTCCTGGAGGTCTTCCAAGTGTCCTCGACGGAGGCTTCTCGGTTGTCTGACGGGCATCTGGTCAGTCTGGCTTTTGATCGCTGGGGAGAGGAACTCTGCTCCCATCTCCAGGGAGATTGGGCGCTCGCGGCCTGGGATGCTCGTGAATACCGTCTTTTGTTGGCCCGTGACGCCTGCGGAAATGCCACCCTCTATTACTACGAAGGAAAGGGCTTCGTCGCCTTTGCGTCCAGTCTCAAGGCTCTTCTGGCGCTTCCTGGCGTGGCCAGGTTACCGGATCGCCTCCGCCTTGCCCAGGTGCTGGTTTCCTGGCAACACGATGCGGAACTGACCGCCTACAAGGGTTTCAGGCGGCTGGTCTGGGCTCATGCCATGACCATCGCTTCCGAGGGCCGAACCCGCTCCTGGCGCCATTGGTCTCCGGAGGGCCGCCAACCGCTGGCTTTTCGCTGCGACGAGGAGTACGAAGAGGCCTTCGTGGAATACTACACGCGGGCGGTCCAGAGCTGTCTTCGGACCCAAAAGCCAGTCGCCGCGACGCTCTCCGGCGGCCGGGATTCCGGCTCCGTGGTAGCCATGGCGGCTCCGCTTCTTGCCACGCAGGGCCGAGGATTAACGGCCTACACCTCGGTGCCCTGCATGCCTGCGGATGGAGCCGGAGATCGAAGAATGGGCAATGAATGGGATCTGGCGCACTCTACGGCCGTGATGGCAGGCGCCAATGTTCAGCACATTCCCATCGATGCGGCAAACTATGGAGTCCTCCAGGGCATCGAATACCTTCTCGACGTCCACGATGGTCCAAGTCATGCGGCAAGCAACCAGTACTGGATTCAGGCTGTCACGGAAGCCGCTGCCCGGGATGGGGCCGGAGTCGTACTGACCGGGCAGATGGGCAATGCCACGGTCTCCTTGACCGGGAACGGATCGGCGCTTCTGGCGATTCTTCAGGGATACTCGGCTACGGCTTTACGGCTGTTTCTTCATGCGGAGCCGAATCCCTGGCTTACCCTGAAGCGGCAGATATTGAAGCCATTGTTGACACCGGGGCTGCGAGCTTTTCGACGCTTCAAAACTCCCCGCGGCAGGCCTTGGCAGGCCTATTCCGCACTCAATATTCACATGGCTTCGGAGTTGGATTTGGATAGACGGATGCGGGCGGAAGGGTATGATCCAACGTTTACCTTCTCTCCCCTGGAAGATCTTCGCCTCCGTTTTTTCCGGCCTGCCTGGGGCATCGGGGTCGGTATTTGGCCGGAGATCGGGGCCAGACATTCCGTTTCTTTCCTTGATCCAACCTTTAATCTATCCTTCGTGGAGTTTATGTTGCGGGTTCCCGACGATCAGTTTCGCCGTCAAGGCCAAGGCTGCTGGCTTTTTCGACGGGCCTTCCGAAATCGCCTTCCCGCGCCGGTGCTGAACGGAGAGCGGAAAGGGCTCCAGTCCGCGGATGTGGGCCATCGGATTCTTCGCGAGCTGCCTGCAATCCGGGCATCGCTGAACTCTCTGGATTCGCTGCCCGAGGCCCAGGATATGCTGGACATGCCGCTCCTCCACCGCTGCCTAGAGAACCTGGTCGCAAAGATCGATCCCGACACCACCGCGCGGGCGGGCACCATCCTTCTCCGTGGGCTGGGAGTGGGGCTCTTTCTTCGCCGTCTGGCCGATTCTCGTTCGTGAGGTTTTTAACATCCATGCTGCTCAGCCAGATCAAACAATTCGTTCGCCAGTTGCCCGCGGGCCGTCGCGCCCTGGTCCTGGTTTGGGGAGCGGCGGGATGGTGGACCCTGGCATGGGGCGTGCTGCTGGTAGGACAAGGGCTGATTCCCGCGGGACTTGCACTGCTGCTGAGAGCCTTGGTGAACCGTCTGGTGGCTTCCCATGAGTGGGCCTCCATTGCACCCCCGGCGCTGGGGATCGCCGGCCTCTGGATCGCCGGGCAGCTTTTATCCAGCGCACTGTCTTGGGTTCGGGAGGTGCAGGCGGAGCGGGTGCAGGACGAGGTCCATCGCCTGATCCACGTTCAGGCCCTTCGCCTGGACCTGGCTTTCTATGACCATCCTGAATCCTACGATCAGTTGCACCGGGCTCGGGTTGACGCCATCTCCCAGCCTCTGGCCCTGCTGGAGAGCCTCGGTTCGCTGGTCCAGAACGGGTTGGGCTTTCTGGTGCTGGCCGGTATTCTCTGGACCTACGCCAGATGGTTGCCTCTGCTGCTGGTTTGCACCGCGATTCCCGGCCTCCTTCTGGTGGCCCGTCACATCCTGAAGGAACACCGCTGGCACCTGGAGCACACCAGCCAGGAGCGCCGAGCGCGGTACCTGGACTGGTTGATCACGGAGCGTAGCGCCGCCGCCGAGTTGCGCCTCTTCGATCTGGGAACCTTCCACCGCAAGGCCTTCGAGAAATTGCGCGAGAGCCTCCGGGAAGGGCGGTTGCGCCTGGTGTGGCAAGGAGCTGTAACCGAGCTGGTAGCCGGGATTCTGGCCTGGGGCGGCAGCCTTACGGGACTGGGCTGGATGTTGCAACGGACTATCGCCGGAAAGGCCGGGCTGGGGGACCTCCTGCTCTGCTTCCAGGCCTTCCAGCAATGCCAGATCCTGCTTCGATCCCTCCTCGAAGGCGCGGGCAAAATCTACCGCAGCCTGCTCTTCGTGGAGAACCTGGATGACTACCTGGGTCTGGAGCCGGATATCCTTTCCGGCCTGTCTGACGAACCAGGGCTTCCCGTCAAGAACTCCATTCGCTTCGAGGATGTCAGCTTTACCTACCCCGGAGGATTCCACCGGGCACTGGACAGATTCGACCTGGACATCCCTAATGGAAAGGTTGTTGCGCTTGTGGGCCACAATGGGGCCGGGAAGAGCACCCTCATCAAGCTGCTTTGCCGCTTCTACGATCCCGATGCCGGACGGATTATGCTGGACGGGGTGGACTTGCGGGCGCTGGACCAGGCCGCCCTGCGGCGCCAGATTACCGTCCTTTTCCAGGATCCTGTGCATTATCACGCTTCGGTTCGGGAGAATATTGCCTTTGGGGATCTGGAGGGGCTTTCCGACGAAAACCGGGTGCGGCAAGCCGCCCAGGATGCGGGCGCTCTGGAGCCAATCGAACGCCTGCCTGACGGCTTTGAAGCGCTGCTGGGCAAGTGGTTTGGAGGCGCGGAACTGAGCGGAGGCGAATGGCAGCGCATTGCCCTGGCCCGGGCTTTCTTCCGGCGGGCCTCACTGATCATCTTGGACGAACCCACCAGCTCCATGGATTCCTGGGCGGAGCAGGACTGGCTGGGCCGTTTCCGCAATCTCACCGCGGGCAGGACGGCTCTCATGATCACCCACCGCTTCACCACAGCCATGCATGCAGACATCATTCACGTTCTGGACAAGGGGCGGGTTGTGGAATCGGGAACTCATGCGGAGCTTGTGGCCTTGGGCGGAGCCTATGCCACCTCCTGGGCTGCCCAGATGCGGGAAATCGGCCATGCTTAACTCACAATGGCTGCAAAGCGCCACTCCTGCCTTCCGCCTGATGATCGCCACTTCGTGGCTGGCTCCGGATTCCTGGCAAAAGAATCAAGAGGAGACCATTCGCGAGGCCATTTGCCTCGGCATGGATTGGACGGAATACCTCCGCCTGGTGGACCGTCACCGCACTCCGGCCCTGAGTTGGGCCGCCCTCAAGCGAGTGCCGGGATTGGAGATTCCAGAGCCGGCAAGGCAGGAATTGCAGAAGCGCAGCGATGCCTGCCGGATGCAGGCCGTGCGCCATTGCATTCACCTGGCGAGGATGCTGAAGGCTTTCAACCGCGCCGGAATCCCCGTAATGCCCATGAAGGGGCCGATCCTTTCTTTAGAACTGTATGGTGACGTAGGCCTCCGGCAGTCCCATGACCTGGATTTGATGGTCACGCCGGAGGACCTCGCCAGGGTGCAAGCCTGCCTGGAAAGCATGGGCTGGCGCCAGGATGCAGCCTGGTTTCCCTTGAGTCCCCGTCAATGGGAACAACACTTGCGAATGGAGCAGCACCTGAACTTCATTGATCCCCAAAGAGAGTGCCCTCTGGAGCTCCACTGGCGCTTTATTTGGGACCAACCTGGCCTAAACAGCGCCCGCTGGGCCAGAAGCGTTTCCTCCGTCTGGCAAGGCTGCGCCTACCAGGCCATGAACCCTATCGATCAGGTACTCTACCTCTGCTGCCACGGAGCGGAGCACGCCTGGAGCCGCGCCAAATGGCTGGGCGATCTGGCGCGCATCCACGCCGTTGCGAATGTGGACTGGGAGGCGGCCATGGAGCAAGCCCGCGCTTCGCGCCAGGAGAAGCCGCTGCTCCTTAGCCTGCGCCTCCTGCATATGTTGCATGCTCTCCCTGTGCCTCGCCTGCCGGGCAATCCTTGGGAACAGCTCTCGCCTTTTCTCGTGGATAGCCCTCTGTACACTCTCCAAATGGACCGCGACCCCTTTGCTGTGGGCGGTCTGGATTTACTCCCTGACCGCTTGCGCTTTTTTCGCTACGAGAGGCAGATTCTGCCGCGAAAAAACTGGCGTGAAAGTCTCTCCGAACTCGCTTACTGCCGTGAGGACTTCGGGGTGCTTCGTCTTCCCGACCGCCTCTTCTGGGCCTATGCGCCCCTGCGTCCCTTTCTTTGGGTATGGCGTCACTTACTGCGTCGCAGGACAGTGAGCGGATAACGCAACGCAGCAAGCAATTCACCGCACGTATCGTACTTTATTTGCAACAAGAACAAACGGGGCAGGCTTAAATCAAGCCTGCCCCGTTTGAGAGAGGATCTACGATTGAGCGATCATGCCGTCAGCTTGCGCTTGATCATGCCGGCCAACCCAGCCAGCCCGCTGCCCAGCAACAATAAAGTGCTCGGCTCAGGCGTCACATCATAGTATTCCATATCCGGTCCGAAATATTGAATAGAACGGTTGGATACACTAGAGTAGCCCGCGAAACTTGCCTGGTTCTCGTTATCCCCCGTAACGGTAAGGGGCGCAGTAATGGCAAACCCACCAACATTAGTGGTATAGGTGTAGAAGTCGGCGGTGTTGCTGACGCCCACGAGCTCGTACTGGTCGCCGGCAATCAGTATAACTGGCGTGACGGCGTTGTATAAAAAGTGACCCACCAAGGTCGATGCGTTGGTCACGGTTGTTGTATCCAGCCTGGTACCGCCAGTGGTCACGTCGTACAAGGCAACAGAGTGGGTTTGTGTCATCAATGACGGCTGCGACACATTATCGCCATTCACTTCGTCGTAGTATCCCAGCTGGTCTACGACGATGCTCTGGCTAGGCGTGAAAAGCACACCAAAGGCATAGCTAGTACCCCCTGTGCCTTGCGCGGTGACTGATGTGAAATCCCAGGCGGTCGAATCAGCCTTAGCCGCAACGGGCAGCATCAACAGGCCTACGAAAATAAACAAACCAAAAATCTTCTTACTCATTTTCCTATCCCCCTCATTAACGCAGACTGCAAAAATTCACATCAAACCCAATGGCTTGATCGCTTGATCAAACCCCGTCTAATCGCAACTCTCAAATCTACCCTGCCAACCACTCCGTCAGAAATCGCTGCAGATCCACGCAATAGTTAATGGCTAGCTGCCGCCATTATTACCATCGTCAACAAACCCATTCTGGGCCGCGGTAATCTGCTCAATGTCGATCTTCTTCAATTCAGGCGCAGACCACTCTTTTCTGGTCTCTTGGATGATTTCGACAACTCTATTCATGTACGACCTCCTTGGGATTAACGAGCGGGCATAGTCTATTCCTACCCACGTGTATTCTTTTATTTGCACTCGAAGGGCCATATCAAGTGTTCTCTTGAATTTTCACATTCTCCCTTGTAAGGCATTGATAAATAAACAGATGTAATCTGCGTGGTTTCCGGCTTCGAAGCCGGGGAATCTCAGGGCAAAGGGAATAAATGTGCAAAGAATTGCATAGACAAGGAAAGTATTTACCCACTACGCCCCTTTCATGACAACATTTTTTTAGCTCTGTTGACATCCTCGATACGGGGAAGTTGTAATGTTCCAGAACCGGGTTAAGCTGAAGCTGCTTTTGACGTTGTTCCTCCGCAAAATCCTCCGTATTCTCAGGCGCGGCTCCGACCAGAATGATCATTCAATTGGTTCAAGAATTCTGGAGCCGTTTAGAATCGATATCGGGAGTTGATAGCCGTAACCTTCGTTATATCAATAGTTTATATAATGCGTCGTTTTTGCCGGAAGCACCGCCGTGAGTTGAATGCCGCGCCGTGCTATGCTGGACGAGAAATCGATATGGAAAACATTACGCAACAGCTCAAAGAGATTATGATTGCCGGCTTGCGGATCAAGGACCGGACAGCCGCGGATCTGAGCGACGATCAGCAGTTGCTGGGGGGCGATCTGGAGATCGATTCCATCGACATCTTGCAGCTTATTCTGGAGATCGAGAGGCGCTTTGGGATCAAGCTGGTCGATGGCGAGCTGGACGAGAGCGCCTGGCGGAACATAGGAACGCTGGCAGCAGCCGTCGAAGCCAAAGTTGCGGCCAAGAAATAACCTCCAGGAGTCTGGCCATGCCGACCGGCAACAGGATGAAACCCTCCCGTGTATTGCTGGTCGAATGCAACAACATGAACAAGTGGGTGGGCACGACGATGCCCTACGAGATGCATGTCCCTCCGCTTGGCCTGATGTATCTGGCTTCGAGCGTCCGCGCGGCGCTGCCCGGCATTGAAGTGCGCATCGTCGAATCCTCGCTCTCCTGTCCTGACGACGAGCGATTCCAGCGCATCTTGCGGGAGTTTCAACCCGATGTCGTCGGTCTTCGCTCCATCGCGTTTTTTCTCGAAGAACTACAGCGCGTCGCCACGCTGGCGCGCGCCCATAGCGACGCCACGCTGATGGTGGGCGGGCCGATCGTCAAAGCCTACAAGCAGCGGCTTTTTGAAGAAGTCCCGGAGATTGAGATTGCCGTTCAAGGCGAAGGAGAGCAGGCCTTGGCCGAGTTGCTTTCCGGAGCTTCTCCCGGTGCGGTTGCGGGAGTTCTCTACCGCGACGGCGACCGCATCGTGGAAAACGCCGAGCGGCTGCAAAGCGCGGAGATCGACAGCCTGCCGTTTCCCGCCTACGATCTGATCGACCTCGACCAGTATCGGCACCAGCTCAGCTATGCCTACAATCACCGCCGCCAGGGAGTGCTGCTGACCAGCCGCGGCTGCGTCTACGGCTGCACCTATTGCTTCAGCCATTGGCATGGCATCCGGCTGCGCAGCGCCGCCAATATCTTCGCGGAGATCGCCGCGCTCTACGAGCGGCACGGCATTCGGGATTTTTACGTCGTAGACGACATCTTCAACGTCGATGTGAAGCGTTCGCTGGCGTTGTTCGACCTGATTCAGGCCGCCGGCCTGAAGCTGCGCATCTACTTCGTCAACGGCCTGCGCGCCGACATCGCGACCGAGAAGTTTGTCGATCGCGCGATGGAGGCGGGCGCCATCTGGTTTACCTACGCCGTCGAATCGGCTACCGAGGAGATTCAGCTCCTGGTGCGCAAGCATCTGAACCTGGAGAAGGCGCGCCGGATCATCGCCTACACGCAGCGCCAGAATGTGGCCGTGAATATCTCGACCATGTACGGCTTTCCCAGCGAAACCAGGGAGATGGCGCAGTGCACCCTGGACTGGCTGGGAGAGTTGCCCAAACCGTCCCTGTTGCCCTACCACTTCTGCCTGCGCTTTTTTCCCGGCTGCGAGATCAATCAACAGGCGATTGAGGCGGGCTGGGATGCCGAGCGGATGGGATTGACCAGCCGCTTCTCCTACAACGACATGGCTATGGGCACGCCTACGCTGTCGAAGCACGAGATGAATGAGATACAAATCGAGTATCATCGCCGCTTCGGCATGAACAATGCCGCTGCAGTCGATGGCGCGGTGCGCACGCTGCGCTCCATCGGATACGACGATACGGAGATTGTTCATATGTATTCGGTGCTGAAGCGCAAGGTGATTCGCGAGGTGAGCGAGCTGACGCAGGCAGGTGTACCTTGAAGCGCTGGTACCAGCATCGCTTTCACAACGTGACGGCGCTCAATATCATGTTTTCCACGATGCGCTGGACGCCGCGCTTTGCGCAGCCCCCAATGGCCGCCGTGACTGCTTTGATCTTCTTTCTGCTGCTGAAGCGTGAGCGCCGCGCCGTAGCCGGCAATCTGCGCCGCGTCTCGGGCAGGCGAGGGTTGGGGCTGCAATGGAAGGTCTATCGCGTCTTCTATTCCTTTTGCGATCTGATCGTCTCCTATGCCTTCGTTCCCCAGGCTACCCATGCGCAACTGCTCTCGATGCTGACGGACGGGGAGCGCGGCGCCGAGGTAATTGACGGCTGCCTGGCCGCGGGTCATGGATTGATCGTTTGGACGGCGCATCTGGGCAATCCGGAGTTTGCCTCGCGGCTGCTGGAGATGCACGGCCGGCCGGTCAGCGTGGCGCGCGTCGTCGAGGACAAGCCCGCGGAGAAGATGCTGCGCGACCGGATGTCGAATGAGCGGCTCAGGATCGTGAATCTGCGCGGCGGCGCGCGCGCCACCATCGAGCTGTTGCAGGCACTCAGCCGCAATGAAATCGTCGCCATTCAGGGAGATCGCGTCTACCACGCGCGCCAAGGCGTGACGGTCGAGTTTTTCGGTTCGCCCGCGGAGTTTCCCCTGGGGCCTTTTCTGTTGTCGCAGGTCTCAGGCGCGCCGCTGCTTCCCGGCTTTGTAGTGCGCAGTGGCTGGCTGCGTTATCGCGTTCTGCTGGGCCAGCCGATTCTGCCCGCCTCCTCCGGCGATCGCGACGAAGACCAGCTGGCCGGCTTGCGCCAGGCGGTCCGGTTTCTCGAAGCGCAGTTGTCGAATTACTATGATCAGTGGGTAAATTTCTTCGATTTCTGGCCGGTTCATCCTCGTGATTGATGCACAAAAAACCATTGTCGTGACCGGGATTGGCGTGGTCAGTCCCTACGGCATAGGTCTGTCTTCTCTACAGGCTGGGATGCTGGCCGGCCAGTGCTGTCTCAAACCCGCCACCGAGTTGTACCCCGGCTTTGCGGGAACGGTGGCCGCGGTCGGCGAGTTGCCGTCTCTCGCCGAGGGTCATCGCTACTCCCGCACCGACTGGCTGGCGATGGCGGCGGCGCGGGATGCCGTGGCGGATTTCGACGGCCCCGGCAGCGCCTTGCGCGAGAGCGGCATCTTTATGGCCACTACGGTTGGGGGCCTGAGCGAGATCGATGCGGAGATATCTCGCGGGCCGGCTGCCTGGTACAGGCACGGTGGATTATCGCGGGCCGCATCTTATCCGGTATCGCGGGTAGCTGCTTCCGTGGGAGAACATCTGGGCATCGAGGGTCCGGCCTGCGCTGTTTCAGTGGCCTGCGCCTCGGGAGCGATGGCCATTGCGCTGGGAGCCAACCTCCTGCTCGACCAGGCCGCGCCCATGGTTCTGGCCGGAGGCAGCGATGCGCTTTGCCCCTTTACGCTGAGCGGCTTCAACTCGCTTCAGGCCCTCCATCCGGAGCCTTGCCGTCCCTTCGACCAGAACCGCCAAGGTCTGAATATTGGCGAAGGCGCGGCCGTTTTAGTGCTGGAAACCCAGGATCACGCGACCCGGCGTGGCGCAAGAATACTGGCTGTCTTGCGGGGCTGGGCCATGACCAACGACGCCACCCATCCCACCGCGCCGCACAAAGACGGCGCTGGGCTAGCCTCGTGTATCCGGCGCGCCCTGGAGATGGCAGAATGCGGCATCGAGGAGGTCGGCTACGTGAATGCCCACGGCACCGGCACTCCCTTGAACGACATTGCGGAAACCCATGCTTATGAGAACTCCTTCCATGGCCGCAGCCGTCCTATTCCGGTTTCTTCGACAAAATCCTACTTTGGTCACTGCCTGGGAGCGGCCGGCGCGCTGGAGGCGGCTATCACCATTACCGCCATGCAGGCGGGCGCCCTTTTTCCCACCCTCCGTTTGACCGACCCCATTGAGAGTGTCGGGATCGACTGGTTGCGGGGCGAACTGCGCCGCCAGCCGCTGCCGGTGGCCATGTCGGTCTCCGCGGGATTTGGCGGCAGCAACGCCGCGCTGGTCTTTGGGAGGCCCCGCTCATGAATGCGATCTGGCCAGTACTGACCGGTATCGGCTCCGTGACCCCTTACGGTCCGCTGGCCGGTCTTGTGCCCACCGAACCGCTGGAGCCAAGCACCATCACCGCCTGGACCACTCCCGGATTGCGCCGCGCCTTTCTGGTCGAGCCCTTTCGGCCTGCCGCCGTCGTGCCGGGCCTGAAGACCCGCCGGCTGGATCGCCTCTCGGCATGGGCTCTGGTGGCCTCGTCGCTGGCCCTGCGCGACGCTGGCATTGACTTGAGCCAGTGGGATCGCTCCCGCATTGCCGTCTTCTTCGCCACCGGATTTGGCTGCGTCGAGCTGACCGAGGCATTCTTTCAAAGCGCCGACGCAAATGGCTGGGCGGGGACCGATCCCATTACATTTCCCGAAACGCTCCACAACGCCCCGGCCAGTCATGTGGCTCTTTTTCACGATCTGCGCGGGCCCAACGTGACGATCAGCAGCAAGAGTTTTGCGGCGGAGAGCGCGCTGCTGCAGTCCGCTTCCCTGTTGCGCAATGGGCAGGCCGATCTGGCCGTTGTGCTGGCCGGAGACACGCTCACCCAGGCTGTTTACGAGTGGTACGAAGCGGCTCAACTGCTTTCGCCGGCTTGCTTCAGCCATGAGCCGATGCCCACTGCGGACGGATTTATCCCTGGCGAAGGCGTGGTGGCCATGGTGCTAGAACCGGCCGGCCGTCAAACAGCGCGATCTTATGCGGCTCTGGGCGCGGGCCGCTGGGCGATGGGCGGCGATGCGCGGAGCAGCATCCACCAGTTGCTGGGCGATATCAAGCCGGATTTCATATTCTGCGCCGGCAATGGCGCGCCCTGCTCCTCCACTGCCGAGGCCTACCCGGTCCGCGACCTGGTTGGTGAGGACCCCGCGATCTACCCGGCGCAGACGGTTGCCACGGGGATGGGAGAAGCCGGCGCTCTGCTGCACCTGCTGCTGGCTTTGAGTAAGTGTCCCGGCCTCGGCCAGGCACTGCTGTTGGGAAGATCGGCTCAGGGCGGCTACGCCGCGCTGCGACTGGAGCTATTTTGAATCTGAATGTGCGCATTGCGGCGGCAGCTTACGCCGTACCTCCGGACGAAGAGAGCGTGGTGGAGATTTTGGAGCGCGAGCGGCTCCGGGTCGAGTCCACGCTAGCGCCGCTGACTACCACGGCCAGGCAAAAGGCCCTGGACAATCTCGGCCTCAGCCGGGTGCGCGTCTGCGGCAGCCAGCAACCCTACGATCTGGTCTTGCAGGCTGCAATGGAGGCTCTTGAGCAGGCTGGGATTGCGGCTCGCAACATCGATCTCATCCTGGACTACAGCACATTTCCCGGCGAGAATTCCCAATCCATCTCCTTCGCCCACCGGCTCAGCGCCGATCTGGGAGCCGAAACTGCGATGAACCTCAGCTTCCGGGCAGGCGGCTGCGGTGCGCTGCATCTGGCCATCAAGACCGCGCTGGGCTGGATGAGCATGGACGACCGCATCCAAACCGCGCTGCTGATCACCGGCGATACCGCGCCCCGCGGCAACCGCTCGCTGCTGCCCATCACCGTGCAGGGAGACGCCGCCAGCGCCGTCGTGCTCCGGCGGGATGGCGCGCAGGGTCCGCTGCTGCTGGGCGTCGAGACACTGACGCTGGGCCATCTGCATAATGCCATTGCTCTCACTCACGTCGTTGGGCAAATCCAACTTACCGCCGATGCGATCATGATCGAACACAAAGTCATGCCCATCTTCTATCTCCATCTCTTCCGCCTGGCCAGCAAAGTTCTGGCGGATGCCGGGCTGCGCTTGAGTGATGTGGATCATTTCATCTACTCCAACATCAGCCGCCGCGATCGCGAGGGCTTCCGCAGGATGGTGGGGCTGCCCGAGGGCGGCTTGCCGCTCACTCGCATGGCCGAGTTCGGCCACACCTTCGCCAGCGATCTGGTCATCAACTATGCGGAGATGCGCCGCGAAGGAGTGATTCGTCCCGGTCAGTTGCTGTTGTTTGCATCGGCGGGCATCGGCTTCACCTGGGGGGTGACGCTTGCCCGAGCCTGACCCCAAGCCGGATAGCGACCTGTTGCACGAGTGGCTGCGCGAGAGCGCGGCGGCCAGGCCTGACGCCGTTGCTCTGATCGAAGAAGAGCGGGAGACAACCTTCGCCGAGTTGTTCGCGCAAGCTCAATCGCTGGCCCTGCGCTTTTGCGAATGTGGAATCGAGCCGCGGGACCGCATAGTTCTGGCTTTGCCCAAGTGTACCGACGCCATCGTTGCCCTCTTCGCCGCGCTGCTGGCTGGAGCCATCTATGTACCCATTCATCCGCGCTGGCCGCGCGAGCGCCTGGATGCGGTTCTGGCGGAGTGCGGCGCGCGCCTGCTGTTCGACGGCGACGGCGCTCGCCCGCGCATCCTGGATCTGCGCACCGGCGCCACCATAGCCTGGCCGGCGCAGGCGGCGCGGGAGGCCGATCCTGCACTGTTGACGCGGATAACGGCCGAAGACACCGCCCTCATCCTTTTCACCTCCGGTTCCACCGGGCAACCCAAGGGCGTCGAGCTTTCCCACCGCGCCGTGAGCGCCTTCGTCCGCTGGAGTGCACGCGAGTTTCAGATCGCCTCCACGGACCGCATCGCCTGTCCCTCGCCGCTGGGCTTCGATCTGTCTACCTTCGACATCTTCAACATGGCCTTGTGCGGCGCAACCGCGGTGCTGGTTCCCGATAATATCGCGTGGATGCCGCGCTTTCTGGTGCAGTTCCTGCACCAGGCCCGCATCAGCTGCTGGTATTCAGTGCCTTCCATCCTGGCCGGCATGTTGCGCGAGGGAGGCATGGCCGCGCATTCTTATCCCGATCTGCGCCTGATTCTCTTTGCCGGCGAGGTCTTTCCCGCGCCCGCGCTGGCCAAATTGCAGGCGGCTGTCCCTCATGTGCTCTGCGCGAACCTCTACGGCCCCACTGAGACGAACGTAGTGACATGGTGCCGTGTGCCGCCCAGCTTCGACGGCTCGCAACCGCTGCCCATTGGTCATCCCTGTCCCTATGCCGCAGTGCGCATCGATGAGAGCAGCGGAGAGCTGCTAGCCGGCGGCGATTCGCTGATGCGCGGCTACTGGAATCGTCCCGAGGAGACCGCGCGCTGCCTGGTCACTCTGGATGGAATTCGCTACTATCGCACTGGCGACCGCGTTGCGCCAGCTCCCGGCGGAGGCTACCTGTTTATCGGCCGTCTCGACCGCCAGGTCAAGCGCCGCGGCTTCCGCATCGAACTGGGAGAGATCGAGGCCGCGCTCCAGTCTCATGAAGATATACTGGAAGCTGCCGTGGTTGCCGTCGAGGACGGGCAAATGGGTGTATGGATTGCGGCCTTTCTTCGTCTCGGCGCTCCCGGCGCTGTGACCCTGGCCGATCTCAAAGCCTTTTGCGGGCGTCGATTGCCGCCGTATATGTTGCCCGACCGCATCGTCTTTCTCGATGCCATCGCCAAGGGGAATCGCGGCAAGACAGACTATCTCGCCCTGGGCAAGATCGCGGAAGGACTGATGCGTGGAGATTAGGAACGAAGTCAGGGAGTTTGTCGCCCGCCAGTATCTGCCCGACGCCTCCGCCGAGACCGTTACGGACACCATGCCTCTGATCACCAGCGGCATCATCGATTCCATCGGCATGTTGGGCCTGGTCGACTTCATCGAAAGCCGTTACGCCATCGAATTCATGCCCCGCGAGATCGACGTGCATGCGCTGGATACGGTCGAACGCATTGAGTCGTTGATCCGGGCGAAGCTCTCCAGCAGCAAGGAGAGTGCCGGTCGGGTTTGAGTCCGAAGAACTGTTACAGTAAGAGTCGTCGTGTCTCCCCGCGGAACGGCGGAAGTCGGATTGGGGTCAGATGAGAGCATTGCTGGTTCAAAGTCCCGCTACATCGCCCTGGGTTCCGCGCCGCCAGTGGGAGCCTCCCAGCGTGGCCATGGCGACCATCGCCGCGCAGATCGACAATCACGATGTGCGTGTCGCGGACGCGGTGGTCTGGCGCAGTCAGGCCGTGCCGCGTTTCCTCAAACTGTTGCGCGACTTCAAGCCGGATGTCGTGGGCTTCACCTCCATGACCTTCCAATACGACACCACGGCCGGCTTCGCCTATCTGGCCAAGCAATTCGATCGCCGAATTAAGACCGTGCTGGGCGGCTATCACGCCACTCTGTTTTCAGACGCCATCGCGACAGGCCAGGACGTTGGCCTGTGGGACTTCATCCTGCGCGGCGAGGGCGACTTCGCCTTTGGCGAGATGCTGGACAGCATCGAAGACGGCGGCAAGGGAATGGATCGAATCCTCGGCCTCTCCTACAAGGAAGAAGGCCTCTTCCGCCACAATCCCGCCCGCCCGCTCGAAGACCTCACGCGCATCCGCATTCCCGCCCGCGACAAGCGCCTGCTCAAGGGCTTCCACATGTACTTTCGCCAGGCCGACGTCATCGAAACTTCGCGCGGCTGCCTGCACCTGTGCAACTTCTGCAGCATCCGCGAGATGTATGGCCGCTCCTTCCGCCTCTTTCCACTGGAACGCGTACTGGCCGACATCGAAGACGCATACAGCCGCGGCGCGCGCCACATCTTCTGCACCGACGACAACATCACCCTCGATATGGACCGCTTCGAGCAGTTGTGCGAGGGCGTCATCCGCCTCGAACTGAAGAACCTGATGTTTACCACACAGGCCAGCCCCATCGGCTTCGCGCATCGCCCCGACATCGCCAAAAAGATGGTCAAGGCGGGCTTTGTCTCCATCTTCCTGGGCATCGAGAACGGCTCGACGAAAAACCTGCGTACCATGCACAAACCCAACACGCTGGACACGATCCAGCGCGGCGTCGAGGCCCTCCAGAAAGAAGGCATCATTGTCATTGCCGGCATCATCAACGGCCTGCCCGAGGACGACCCCGAAAGCATGCGCGAAAATTATCAGTTCATCAAGAACATGGGCATCACCAGCGTCATGGATCAGATCATGACGCCTTATCCCAAGACGCCGATGCGCGATGAGATGATCGAGGCTGAGCGTGTCGCCAATTTCACCGATTTCCGCTGGTACGACGGCTACTTCAGCAACGTGCGCACCAGCCAACTCTCGCCTGAGGAACTGAACTTCGTCCGCTGGAAGATTCGCCGTGAAGTAATAGGAATGTGGCGCGCCACGCCTGGAGACTGGAAGTTCTTCAAGGGATATACCTACTTATGGGAGTTCGGCTTCCGCCATATCGTCTGGCTCAATGAAAGGCTGCTTGAACTTATCTTCGGCATCGAAGGCCGCTACAAACTCCAGATGCGGCAATATATGCAACTGAACGACTTTGGCATCGAGATTCCCGGCCGCCGGCGCATCGAGTCCTATCATCCGGTTTACGGCAATCATGCCGACCCCTACAAAGACACCCGCTGGAGCATGCTCAAGCAGCGCTTACCTTTCCCCTGGCGCAAAAGCCTCACCGCGCCGGCTCCGCAAGAAGACTGCCAGCCCGTCACAAAATAAGCCCGCTGGATCGCGTACAGTCCAACGGGCTTGTCCCTTCAACTTCGGTATAAAGATTACTTCTTGTTGCCGCTGATCTCCACCTTCATCTTAAGGCCCACTTCTTTCAACGCTTCGTTCAAGTAGCCGCGCAGTCCCCAGTCGTTTCCATAGTATGGCCGCACTGGGATCGCGCCGATCTCCGTGCCGGTCTTTGCATCGATAAAATGAATCGCCAGGATCAGGTGGTAGTTGTCGTAGTCCACACGCACATCGCTGAATTTAACGATCAGATCGGCGTCGGACGGCGCCGCCTCGTCTTTGCTCTTAGCCATTATCACGTTCCTGCCCGGCAGGTAGGTCGCAATCAGATTTGAACCCAGACTTGCGTTCAGCGAGCTGATCACATCGGCCCACTCCTGCTTAGACATATAGCCATGCGCGCCCCAGTCCTCCTCGTTCATATCGACCCACGAGACAAAAATGTGGCTCGCCTGGCTCATATCCGCCGGAATTTCCTTGTTCAGAAAACGCGGAACGCTGTGGCGCCCGGCTATCAGAGGGGCCGGAAGAGCAAGACAAAGCAAGAACAATACTGCGGAAATGACAAGCCGTTTCATGAAAAATCTCCCTTTGTTTCGGTTGTTAGGCAGGAACAATCCGTTTTGCCATGGATAGATCCTGCTCTTTGATTGTTGTGTGTTTAATGTTTTGCAAGATCGATCGAACTGCCCTTCGATCCATCCGCCCAACATATCTCAAAGTCCCAGCCGCTACTTAATGAACGCCGCCCGGTTCAAGATTGGCGGTAAAATGCATGACGCGCCCCGTTATATCAATCGCCCGATTCCACTCCAGGTAACCTTTCTTCTTGACCGACACCTGATGCGTCCCCGGACGTATCAGCGTGGTCACAGGTGAAACCCCGGAGCTTTCTCCGTCGATGATGATCTCCGCGCCAGCCGGATCGGAACTGAAAGTGAGAGCCACATCCGGCAACGCGGCCAAGTCTGCGGCTGACAAGGATGACGGCGGCAGCAAAACACCCGCCCCGTTGATCTTCAACCTGACATCGCCCCTGATGTAGGCGGTGATCGTCGCCCCCTTGTGTACTGTCTTGTCCTTGCCATAAATAAATAAAAATGCCGGCGACACCAGAATCGCAGCCGTAAACACAGCGCCTGTACGGCTGTGGCCTTCTCCGCCCGCAATCGCTGATAACTTGGCCTCCTCGCCGTTGACCATCCGCACGTAATCCAGTGAAAACTCCATTGCGCCGGATTCGCCCATCATCTCCGACGTCTTCAGTCGCGTCACGGCTCCAAATGCAGGAGATCCCTTGGCTATAACCACGGTTTCTCCCAACTTCACATCGTCCGCCACCTCGAATGCAATCTGCTTTCCCACCCAGGCGTCGGATGACGAAACCGTCTCCAATATGCGTACCACCACCGGTGTCCCATCCGCTATCACGGCGGATGCGGCGGCAGGCGCATTCAAAGATTCCTGCACCGGATCTCGGGGATTAGCGGAAACCTCAGGCTGGCTTGCAGGTTGCTGGGCGGCAAGTAGTGGACATATCATAAAAATAACTACGCCAATGTGCTTGATCTTCATTTCCGCACTCTGTCCTTTCCCGGAATAAAAAGCATTCCCCGGCCACAACAACCAGGACACAATTCCGTCTCTTTACCCGTGGATGCGCCCAACCTGCTCGCTGGGCGCACCATGTTGGTTGTCTTGTTCACCCATTCCACCGGTTCAAACTTTTCCTACTTGTCGCTCAAATCAACCGTTCGCGTCGATTGTTCAATGGAAACCAGCTTTCCGCCCTTGAACTTCAGCAACGCCGGAAATCCGCTGCGCGCGCTCTGAATCTGCGCTCCGTGAAACATTTTCGTTTCGATGATCGTGCCAACATCCTGGCGCGGAAACCACGTCTCCGTTTTCACATCGTTTTCAGTTCCCTTCACCACGTTGATAGGCGTTCCTGTCACATCAAAGGCCTGCTCCTTCGTCATGCCGAGAATCAGCTTGTGCGTCGCAATCGCTTCGCGCACGTCCGCAGGCCACTCCGGATGCTCGTCCTGCAGCGGCACCTTGGAAAACACCTGATTGAATGCCTTGGTAAAATCATCCAAACTCCGGATGTTGATGAAGTCCAGTACCACCTCATGGTTTGGAGACACGCCCTCCAGATCCAACGATACGGTCTCGCCGTTGAAACTGGGCTTTCCGTAACGCACCGAGCTATTGGGGAAAAATCCCCAGTAAACGCTCTCGCGCTTGCGGGTCGGCAGAGCCAGCTTGCGCTCCGCGCTGTATTCCGTGGGACTGACCTCGAGCAGGCTCACCGGTCCCACACCCCAGTTGCCAACCGCATACTTGCAGGGAAGATCCACGCGCAGATAGAGCGTCCCTGAAGTCATCTGCTTGATGGCCGTGCGATCTTCCTTCGACAATTCCGCCCAAAGTCCTTGCGTCGAAAACATGAACACCAAGAACAAAACTGCGGCGCACAAATCAACACATCTCTTAGTCATTGCGAATCATTTCCTCCATTCATTTCTTGACACACAACTTGATACAGATGCTAACACTCATCCGCGCCGCGCTAAAAAAATAAATATCAGCCCCCCGTTACCCGCAGCCACCGGCAGTGTGATATGGATCACCACTGAGGGTAATGGAAATGGGCGGGGGGTGCGATCCAGACATATCTTCAGGAATACGGATCAGCCCGGCAACCGTCCTTGGATCAAATTTGCTGCCCATCTATACATCTTTTTCAGACACGGAAGTACTAGCAGACGTCAGCCAAATACACAACAGGGAAATGCGAGAATTCACAAACGAATTTTGAACTCATATCAGCCCGCCATCGACCGCGATCACCTGGCCGGTGATGTAACTGGCCTGCGCCGAGGCAAGGAAGACGACCAAGGACGCGATCTCCTCCGGCTTGCCAAAACGTCCCAGGGGAATCTCGGCGAGCAGGCGCTGCTCTTCTTTGGCGATGTATTTGGCCGACATGGGGCTGGGCACCACGCCGGGGCAAACGGCGTTAACGCGAATATTGAAGCGGCCCGCCTCGCGCGCCAGCGACCTGGTAAAGGCGATGATGCCGCCCTTGGAGGCGGCGTAGTTGCACTGGCCGGCCTGGCCGCGCACGCCGCTGGGCGAGACGATATTGCAGATGCTCCCAGCCCCGCTGCGCATCATGCCCATCACGGCCAGCCGCGAACAAAGATAAGTCGCGCGGAGATTCGCGGCGATCACCTCGTCCCACTGCTCTACGGTCATGAAGGCCAGCAGTCCGTCGCGGTTGATGCCCGCATTGTTGACTAGGCAGTCGATGGGGCCGAAGCGCTTCTCGATTTGTTCAAAGAGCGCGGCCGCCTCCTGCTGGCTGGCGAGATCGGCAGTAACGGCCAGCGCTTCTCCGCCGGCGGCAACGATGCTCTCCACCACGCGGCTGGCGGCGTCCTGGCCGCGATGATAGTGAACAGCCACCTGCCATCCCGCCGTGGCTAAGGCCTGCGCCATGGCCGCGCCCAGGGTTCCCGAGGCGCCGGTTACCAAAGCCGTTTTTGTGTCAGTCGTCATTGGCAGGCCTATTTGAAGGGCTTGAAGACCATGACGGTCATGCCCCAGCGGGAGTTGTAGCGGGCGATGTTCCCGTCCAGAGCATAGGAAACGGTGCCCTGAATCAGGGTGCCTTTGGGTCCGGCGGTGTTGAAGTTGGTCTCCAGGCCATCGAATTTTTTAAAGTGGCTGGACTCGTCCAGGTTGCGCGCCCGCGCATAGCTGTACAGTCCCTCAAACTTCACCAGGTCCATCATGTTGAAGCCGTAATGGACGTTCGCCATGGCGATGGCGTCAAAGGAATCGGTGCCGCCGGGAATGCCGTGAATGCGCGGAGTGGAAAAGAAGGAGGGAAAGTAGCGGGAGAAGCGATCCAGTTGATCTCCGCCATAGTAGGCCATATCCCATCCGCCCTTGGTGAATTTGCGGATGTAGTAATCCTTGTTGAGGTCGGCATCGTAGAGGGTGTAGCCGCTCTGCGGCGATTGGGATGTAAGAGGACATCCTGGGATCACCGGCGTTGCGGGACATCCGAACTGTTTCCAGGCGATGCGTTCGCCGCGCGTGCCGTCCGCGGTGAAGATATAGCCTTTTTCGGTAAATCGAAGCTGGACTCCGGGCAGCAGAGCCACACCGTTGCGCGGCAGAGCATACTGGCTGGAGGTGTCGCTGGTCCGGCGATAGATGTCATAGGCCAGATAGGTGAATGCGGTCGCGCTGAGATGAGATGTAGCCTGCCAGGAGGCGCGGGCTCCCAGGGTCTGCTCCCAGGCCCAGATCTCCTCCAAGGTGTTCTCCACATTGCCGTTGTAAATCCGATTCTCGCCGGGCAGCGCGGAGAGCGCCAAATCCGCGGCCAGACGGTACTTGGGCCCATACTGTTTTGAGAGGTCGGTCGCCAGAATCGGTCCGGCAAAAAAAGTGGATAGCTGCGCGCCGCTGTGCCGAAAGTCGAAATCGGCCATGCTGATGCCGGCAATGGGAATGGGAAAATTGAAGGTTCCCTCGTACATGGCGCCGCCCACAAGGGAAACAATGCGCTTATCGCTGGTCTGCTGCACGACGCGCTCGCCGTTTTTCATCTTGAGTTCGCGCAAACCCTGGTCGGTCTCCCGGTACATGGGCGCGTCGGAGCGATGCGCGGCCGTCTGATCATCCGCGTACTTCGGCGTGTTGATGATGTAGTCGGAAAACTTCAATGTTCTCTGGAGTTGAAAATCGCGTCCTCCGGCATTGAGTGTCTGCTGCGCGGAGATGGAGCTAAGCAGGTTGAAGCGATTACCCTGACTGTCGTTTACCACAGCGAAGTTCTGCGTTTCGACATTGACCACGATGTTGCTCTTGGCGCCGCGCTGGCTCAGCGTCTGCCGCACCTCGCGGAAGCTGAGGCCGTCGATCCAGATTTTGCCGCTGTAAAGATTCTCATCCTGTGCCTTCGGTTCCACGCCCACGACATAGCACTGGACGCCGTCGATCTGTTCCGTGCCCAGCAGTTTGTAAGTGTAGCGCTCGTTCAGCGTCAATTCCAGCGGCTGGGTCAGAACCTTCTCCGGTTCCAGCTGGGGCAGGGGAAACTCGTGCTTGTTGCTGAATTTCACGCCGTTGACATAGAACTCGGTCTGCGCGAACTCCATCTTGCCGCCGCGTTCGAAGAACTGCCTGAGACGCATGGAAATATCGAAGGCTTGTGTCACGGTGTTGCTCTCGAAGTGCAGGGACATGAAGCTGAAAGCCTGATAATTGTCCAGCCGCCGCTTCTGTTCCTCGCGATATTGCTGCCAGCGGGCAATAATCTCTTCGACGCTGAGATCGACTCCGCCCTTGACCTCTACCTGGCTGTACACGGTAGTTTCGCTCTCGCTCTTCTTGTGAATGTCAGCCAGGACAAATTGGCTGCCGCACGAGCAGGTCGCGCTCAGGCCCTCGGCGCTCTGAACCGGCTCGCTTGCCGGGATGCGGTTTCCGGTTTCCGCGTCGAACCACTGAATCTCGTAGGGTGACTTGACAGTGCCCTGCAGAGTTACCGTTCGGGGATGATCGGGAAGGCCATTCACCGGCGCCAGCGCAACCATATCTCCCGATTGCCCGCCGCCGAACCAGCCGGCCTCGCCGCTGTTTGCGCCATCCACCGTGAGAGTGAAAGGCAGCTGCTTGTCATTCAGACGAAGAAGGCTGGCGGGAAGGGAACGCGCCAGGAAGCTATCGGCCGCGCACAGTTGGTTGGCGGCGCCGGCATCGGGCGGCGTTGACCAGAGCATTTCGACCGCGGAGCCGGAGGCCGCCAGCGCCGCGGTCAGATACGACGCGGTCGAGGCAGGGCCGCTCTCCAGCTTGAGGATGAGGGGCTTATTGAGCGCATGTCCGGCAATCCAGCCGGCGTCCAAGCGCCACTCTGGCGCGTCGGTCATGCCCAGCAGATCGGAGTACAAGGCAAGCCGCTTGACGATCTCGCCGTTTTGGCCTATGAAACCGTATGGGAAGACAAAAGCAAGCCGCAGGGCGGGGTTGGCCGACTTGGCTCCGACAGCCAGACGCAGCAACGCAAAGACAAAAAGATCGGGGGCCGCTGTTTGCGTGCCGGGTTCCACAATCACTCCGCGCACGGCGGGAGCGGATAGAGGCGCCTGCTTCAGAAAGCCGTCAACCTGCTCGGTGATCTGTTTTTCGGTCTCTTTGGCGGGGATCGCATCAGGATCAACCGTGATATCCAGCCAGACCTGCGCGCTGGCCGGCAGGTTCTGGACGCCCTGAGCCTGTTCTGCGAATTGCCGGCTGGTTTCGCCGTCGGCGCCGAAGTGAAAGACGACCTTCGGGAGTACGATGGGCGAGTCCACGCCGCATTGGCCAGCCGCGCGCAAGCTCGCATCCAGATTCGACTCAGAGTTTTGCCCGCTCCCCGGTGCGGGAATCGAGACCAGATTCCGGGGGAGACCTACTTGCGCCCTCGCTGTCGCCTGTCCACAACCGGAAAAAAGCAGGAGAACGGCGATACCTTGCAAGCCTGGCCTTCTGAAGAAGTCCGGCGTTAAAGCGTGAAGCAGCTTACTCATCATAATTTGGGACCACCGGCCCTGGAGGCAGTTGAAAAGCTGGAGCCGTTCGCCCGTTGCCGCAGAGGCAAACCGCACATACTCGGAAACTCCGCACAAGCCGGAGAGCCACGCCAGCCGGCCAGCTAGCTAGTCAGCCTGCGCAGCGTCAAGGGAATTGACCCCATGCGGAAGCTTGCCGGCGATGCGCATCAACTCTTCGCTATCGCGTAGCCGTGCTCCGGCATTGTAACTGCAGAATGGAATGAGCTGTCCATCTGTGGTCACATACTGGATGATGCATCGGCTGAGACGCCTCAAATTGTAACTGTGCGCATCCATGAAGTGCATGCCGGCTACGAAGATACCGTTGAAGCCGCGCTGGGTCCATCCTTCGGACCGGCCCTCATGCTTGTCTTCCCACGAGTCCAGGCTGCCAAGCAGGCGCTGGAAGGTGAGTCCGGGAGGGGTCTTGCACAGATCGAGGCATTGCGACAACTGGCCGAACTGGCGGATTCTGGAGATCTGGCGCTGGATCAGACCCTGCTCTGCGTCGGGCCTGATCTTCGCCATGCCGCGCAGGAAGCGGTCAAGATCAAAAAAGCTGCTCAGGCAGAACGGCTTGTTGTTGTCGTCCACGTAAAAGAAAGTGCCGATGGAGCAATGCGCGTCGCTGAGGGGCGGATGCGTCTTTTCATTGCGCACGCGCTCGATAGCCCGGCTGAGCAGCGAGATGGAGTTGAGCGGAAACCAGTCGTCGGGGAAGCGGGTCAATCCAGTCTGCTCGCCGAATGCGCGGGCCATTGTGGCCAGGTTGAAAGGTTCGGAGCCGTTGTTCGTCACCGCGATACGGCCCACATCCGCGGCCGGCTGAATGCTGATGCCGGTGATGAATTTGTTGTGTTCCAGGGCGAACTGAAAAATCGGTCCCAGTTGATCGGCGTTCACCGAACTCATGATGGTCGGCACCAGCACCAGCCGCATATTCGTCTGCTCGATCGAGCGCACCGCGGCGATCTTCTTGTCCAGCAGCCGCTGGCCGCGCATCTTCAGATAGACGTCGTCGTTCATGCCGTCGAACTGCAGATAAAGCGTGTGCAGCCCCGACTCCTCGCAGAGCTTCGCATAGTCCGGATCGACAAAGCGGCTGCCGTTGGTGGCCACCTGCAGATGGGTGAAGCCAAGATCGCGGGCGGCGCGGAGAATCCTGGGAAAATCCGGGTGCAGCGTTGGCTCGCCGCCGGAGAACTGGACGCTGCGGCAGGGCACGGGCCGGTCCAGCAGCGCCTTGAGCATCTTGACCACCACTTCCATCTCCAGAAAGTAGTGGCTGCCTTTGCCATTAACCTCGGCAAAGCAAACTGGGCACTTGAAATTGCAGCGATTGGTGATGTCGATGACGGCCAGGCACGGCTCGTTCTGGCTGCCCATCTCGGCAGCCCGGCAGCCCGGAGCGGATGGCGTCAGGGCAGCGTCGTATTCGGGAAAGACCAGCTTGTTCCACTCTTCCAGCTTCCGGTACAGCGCTGTGTCCGAGAAGATCAGGTCCTCGCTGGCTGGATGGCACGGGCAGTCGGAGCGCTGATAAACCTTTCCGCCACGATCAAAGATCGTCGCAAGAGCCGGTTGGCCGCACTGCGGACAGAGAGATGAAACCGTGTCGATCGTGACATCGCAGACGGGTGAATTCAGCATAGTCCTGCCCGAAGAATACATCAGATATGGCAATAGTGTACATGACCGGCAAAGCGGAGATCGGAGAATACACATCTATTCACAAACTTGCAATCGGCGTTCTGGCCTGCGGCGCGTACCAGCCCGGTACGGCAGGATGGGGTTCATAGCCCCGCCTTGAAACGTTGAGTCCTAACATAGGAGGCACGGCGTCCGCCTTATGCCGGCTGCATCGGCAAGCCGCCGTGCCTTTTTCTTCAGGTAGTGCATGATCCGGGGACTTTGCCGCGGCGATTCTTACTCTGTGGAATGCCTAGTGAGCCCAATCGCTGTCAAGGCTCCGCCGATTCCCAGCCAGGCCGCGCCCGTCCATTTCCATTCGACCGAAACGCAAGTGTCGCCACTGCAGGAAGTGGTGTTGCCATTCTTCATTCCATAGGCCAGCATGACGCCACCGGCTGCCATCACGGGAATCCCTATGTATGTCATGATCTTTCCACCCTTGGTCCAGTGGCTGCGATGGGCGGGCTGGGATGGGGAGTCCGAAGAACCGTCCCCCATATCTGGAAGCGCTCCGGCCGAGTGTTCCAGTTCCTTGAAGGGAATCGGCGTTCCGGCTTTGCACGGCAGGCTGGTGAACAATACAGCCAGTACTAAAAGAGAGGCAAAAAAACGTTGCATGAGTTTCTCCTTTCGTGGTTTAGGGCTAACCGCCACAGCGATTGTTTTTGCAAATTGGTTAGCAACGTAGCATAGCCCTCCTCGCTTGTCAACGACTCGATTTCTCGGCAATCGCGTGGTCGTTGTTTCTCCGCTGTTTTTGCCCTGCATTGCGGATGATTTTGCGCAAACGTTGTGCCTCATTTACCCGATTCTCCGATTTCTCCTCCGCCGGCCAGGATCACGGCGGGGATCAGCCAGAGGCCGCCGGCCAGAGTCAGAGCGACGCCCAGGGAGGTCACCAGCCCCATTTCAGCCAGTGGGGGAAAGCTGGCGGATAGCAGCGCGCCAAAGCCGATGATGGTGGTCAGATTGGACTGAATCAGCGCCGCGCCGGAGGCCTTGGCGACATCGAGAATGTTGTTGGAGGCGCTTTCCAGATAGCGGCGCACCAGGTGAATCCCGTTGTCGATGCCGATGCCGATGATCAGCGGGATCGCCGTCACGGACATGAAGCTGAAAGGATGTCCCATCAGCCGCAGCAGGCCGAAGGTCACCACGATGGCGAAGACGATCGGCATCAGCACCAGCAAAGTGATGCGCCAGTTGCGGAAGGTGAGATAGACGATCAGAAAGATGGCCGCGGCCGTCCAGATCAAGGCTCTCCGGCTGTCGCGCAGCACCTGGCTCTGCAAATCGCGATTGATCTTGTCGAAGGAAAACTCCACGAAAGGCCCGTACTGCTGGCGCCAGGAGTCGAATACTGCGTCGGGGATGGCTTGATGGGTGTTGGGGTCAGCGGCATAGAAGGCGATGGCGCCGACGTAATTGCCGTCGCTGATCTTGCGCAGGCTGTTATCGAGCAGGCCGGCAGGCAGGTATGTCGCGGCGGACTCCAGGGTGAGCGGCTCCGCGTCCTTTCCCAGTCTGCCCAGTTGCTCCAGGTAGGGCCGGTAAGGCTCAATGCGCAGGCCATTTTCGCCGAGCGATTCCTCCAGGGCGCGGGCCGAGGCATTCAGGTCGATTCCGGCCAGCGCGGTAGCCCGCTGCCTCTGCGCCTCGACGGAGGGAAGCAACTGCGTGGGAGAGAAGACGGATTTGAGGGCGCCGCTCTGCCGGTAGGATTCCAGGTCGGCGGTCAGATTTTCGCTGCGGCGCAACACTTCCTGCTCGCCGCCGGAAATCAGCAGCAGCGTCGGGCTTCCCTCGATGCCGAACTTGGCGGAGAGCAGGTTCTGTGCCTCAACCGCAGGGCTGCCCGCATCGCCCATGACGGCAAAGCTGCCGCCCATCTTGATGGTGGGCAGAGTCAGCGCGGAGAGCAAAAAGAGACCCGCCGCAACAGCCACGACCCATCGTGCATGACGGCCGACAAAATCAACGCTCCCGCGCGCCAGGGCAGGCAGAAAGCGGAAGGTGATGCCCTGCGGCGCGAATGGGCGGATGTGCCGGTTCCACAACTGCATCAGCGCGGGCACCGTCAGCAGCGTGTGAAACATCATCATGAACATGCCGACGGTGAGAATGAAGCCGAACTCGGCCAGCGCCTTGAAATGGGAGGCGGCCAGCGCCGCCGTGGCCGAGGCCGCGGTCAGAATGCAAAGAACGATGCTCACCCCGGTGGTTTCAAAGGTGCGCAGCATGGCCGCGTTGAAGCTGCCGCCCTCGGCCCACTCCTGCGGCGAGCGATTGAAGAAATGCACCACCTGATCGTCGCCCAGGCCGGCCAGAATGGCGATGAACGACAGGCTGATCAGGTTCACCTCGCCGGGATAAAAGCTGGCGATGCCGGTGGTCCACAGAATCCCCAGGCTGGTGGGCAGCAGCGACAGCAGCAGCAGTGGAACGCTGGGATAGACCAGCAGGCAGAGCAGCAGGCTGCCGATGATGGCCACCAGCGAGACGCGGCGGATATTTCTCTCGACAAATTGGTGGTCCTGCTCCGCGTATGCGTATGCGCCGGCGGGGATGGCGCGCACCCCGGCGTCGCGGATCTCCGGGTCGTTCTTGATGCTCTGGATGTGCGCCCGCGTCCATTGCATGATCTGCTCGGCGAATTTGTAGTCCACCGCCGACTCGCGCGGCTCGGCGATGATCAGCAGCGCCGTGTGATCCCGGCTGAAGAAGCGGTTTCCAGAGCCCCAGGAGAGATCGAAGCTGGAGAACTGCGAGAAGCCCTCGCCATTGCCTGCCGTCACGCTCATCAGGCCCAGCGGATCGGCGACAAAGTAATCCGCGCCCAGGGTGGAAAACGGCGTGACCAGCTCGGTGGCGGCGCGGCGCACGTTCTGATGAATCTGCTTGGGATCGAGCCGGTCAGCCAGCGCCGCGCTCTGGCCGGGCAAAGCATAGGAAGGAAAGTGCCAGGAAAAGAGCCGGACCAGGTTGAGCAGTTCCTCTTCCTGGAGTCCGCTGCGAGCCTGCTTGAAGAGTCCGCTGGCAGACATCTCAGCGGTGAGCCGGTCGGCCGCCGCCTCCATCGCATCGCTGCTGTCGGCATCGCCCCGCGGGGCCTGGACCAGCACAAAAAGCTGGTTGCCGTAGCCCAGTTCCTTGCCGATCTGGCTGGCCGCCTGCCATTGCGGATCACCTCTGCCGAACATATCGGTCAGATCGGTTCCGGTGCGCAGGTTGTGAATGTTGGCGAAGAGAAACAGGGTCATGACGAACATCGATCCCGCCACCAACCCCGGATGGCCGATGACCAGCCTTCCCAGCCCGCGCATGAAGCGAACCATCATGAGGCACTCTCCGTTGCCGGACGGCGCGCGAGGAAAAGGATGTGAGCCAGGGGAAGACGATTGCGGAAGTGGCGCTCCTCGACCGCCATGCCGGCCTCCTGAAGCACGGCCCGGTATTGCGCGGCGGAGAGGATCGTGGGGCGGACGCCGGCGCGCTCGGAGGAAAAGATCAGCCGGTCGAGGCCCAGCGTGAGAACGGTCCGCAGCCCGCGCTCGCGATCATGCACCCGGAAGATCAGCCGGCCGCTCGGTTCCAGCGCCGCGCAGCAGCGCTTCAGCAGCGCCAATTGCTCCTCAGCGGAGAGATATTGCAGTATATCCATAATGAGAATCAGACCGGCCGGAGGCAGCGCGAAGTCGCGTACGTCCCGCACGCTCACCTCCGCGTTGAAGGCGCGCAGAGCCTGTTGAGCCACTGCAATCCGGTGAGCATTCAGATCGCACCCGGCCAGGCGGCGGCCGCGGTCGCCGTAGGCCGCAAAGATGAGCGCCATGCCGTAGCCGCAGCCCAGGTCCACCACCGTTCCCGACCCCAGATCCTCGGCGGCCAGGAGGGAAAAAATCCGGTCCAGGCGCATCTTCCAGCGAACAAAACCGCAGTCGAATTGCGCGCTTCCGGCAAAGCTCCGATTGACGAAGCGAATGCGCTCGCGCAAGCCGCGCTGCGCAGGCGCGGTCCAATAGACCACCGCCGCGGTGACGATGGCCGCCGCGCCGCCCGCCAGCAGGCCCAGCAGTAGGCTGCCCACCACCCACGAGAAGAGCTGCTCTTTCAGTTGCGCGCCGGAGAGCGCCGTCAGATGCCAGGGACGGAACGATCCATGGCATACGAAGCTGCCCAACTCGACTGAGGCGGCCACAGTCGGCGGCAGCAGTAGCGGATTGTTGATAAAAGTGCAGGCCAGGGTCAGAGGCTTATTCAGCCGCAACAGCAATGCCACGCCGATGGCCGCCAGCGTTTGCAAGCCATAGATCGGCACGATGCCGATGAAGATTCCCCAGAAAACGGCGGCCGCGGCCGGAGCAGGGTCAAGCCCTTCGGTCAGCAGGGTGGTCGCGGCCTTTCGAATCGATGCTTTCAGTCCTTGCAGCACAGTTTGACCTTTTCCTGAGGATGCGCCTTACCGTCCCGATACCACCGACAACTCGCCGCTCGCCACCTTTTCCCCCAGCATGCTGACCGTGCCTTCGATGCACGCCATGGTTCCGGCCTGGGTCAGCTTCGTAGTTTCGATGCGCAACTCCGCACCGGGAGCCACCGGCTTGAAGAACTTGAAGCGATGGACCGCGGCCAGCAGAGCCGAGTCTATGATTGCATCGGCGGTGGCCGAGCCCATCATCACCGCCGCCGTCTGCGCCACCGCCTCGATCATCAGCACCCCCGGCAAAATCGGCCGCGTGGGAAAATGCCCGGCAAAGATGGGATTCTCCGCATCCACCGAGAGCCATGCAACGCAACGAATGCCCGGCTCCAGCTCCTCCACCCGGTCGATCCACAGAAAAGGAGGACGATGCGGGATGATCTTCTCGATTTCGTTTCGCTCCATCATTTCGGTTTGTACACCTCGAAGGCATTGGCGGGCAGCTTGGCGTTCAGCGTGGTGAAGTCGATGAGAAAGACGCTGTTGACTCCGCTCTTGCCGTCCACCTCCAGCGAGCGCGGCAGAAAATCGCGCTTGTTGAGCTTCACCGCCAGATAATTCAGGCGGCGGCGAAAGGCATCGCTGCGAGGAACGAATTTCAACTCGTACCCCCGGCCGTTCTCCTCGGCGGTGATGGTGAAGTTCTTCTTCAGTCCCTCGATGGAAGTATCGCGGCTAAAGGCCGACTGAGCGCGGCGAACCGCACTGCCGATCGCCAGGACCTCGGTCTTCCCATCGCCGCCGGTCACGTTGAGATAGTCGGTGTTGAAGCGGATGCGCAACTCGTTGGGCGCGAAGTACTCCAGCGAGAAGCGCGTCATGCCTTCGGCGCAGAAGTTGCCGCGCAGCACCATGGGCTTGACCATCAGCCTGGAGGTGCGGGTCTCGACCACGCTGCCGCAGCCGGTCGTAAACTTGCCCTGCGCCTGCTGCACGCCGTTCCAGATGCGCATCAGAAGATCGTCGGATTGCGCGGCGAGCAGAGACGGCGCCAGCAACAGCGCGACCATGCAACCGATGCGGCGGCTTCGGCTCATCTCAAGCTCCCAGAAAGCGAAATGCAAGCGACCACAGGCAGATGCGCACCGTATCGCGCACCGGCTTCATCTTGGACCGTGACTGGCCGTTGTCGTAGACCATGTGAATGGGCGCGTGGGCGATGGTGCAGCCCGCGCGGCCCAGCTTGATGAGCGCTTCCATCTCGAATTCGTAGCGTTGGCTGCGCAATTTGACGCGGTTCAGAGCCTCCAGGCGAAAGAGCCGGAAGCCGCACTGGCTGTCTTTGATCTCGCGGCCCACCAGCGCTGAGGCCCAGCGGCTGCCGATGGTGTTGGAGTAATAGCGGGCGCGCGGCATCAGCGCGCGGTCAAAGCTACGAGCGCCAATCACCAGGTCCGCATCCGTCTCCCGGGCGACCCGCAGCAGGGCGGGAATATCTTGCGGCAGATGCTGGCCGTCGCCGTCCAGTGTGATGGCATGGGAGAAATTCTGCGCGCGGGCATGAGTGAAGCCGCGACGCAGAGCGGCAGCCTTGCCGCGGTTGGCGGGCGATTCGATGCAGAACGCCCCGGCATTCCGGGCCGTTTCCGAGGTGCCGTCGCTGGACCCGTCGTCGATGACGATCACCGATTCAACGTACTGCCGAGCGCCTTCCACCACACCGGCGATGTGCGAGGCTTCATTGAATGCGGGAATCAGCGCGCATACCCTCATGATTCAGCACCGTCACCGGCGGTCTCGCGGGAGCCTGCCAGAACGAACTCGAAACCGCGCTTCCTCAATTCGTCGATCACGCCGGGCAGAGCCTCCAGCATCACTTGCGCGCCGTTCGGCAAACGATCATGCATCAGGATAATGTCGCGGCTGGCCACTTTGCTCAAAATGTGGCGAGCGAGATAATGGGAATCCCGGATCATCGTATCGCAGCTCCGGATGCGCCATGAAATGTACTCCAACCCCGCTTCTTTGAGCGCGGAACGCAGCAGGGGATGACGCAAACCCACAGGAGAACGGAAATAACGCGTCTTTGTCCCGCAGATGCGCCCGATGCACTCCGCGCCGCGCTCGATCTCCGAGCGCAGCCGCCGCGGAGTGAGAAAACAGAAGAGCGGCGGATGCGACCAGGTGTGATTGCCGATCAGGTGTCCTTCCTCCCAGGCCCGGCGCACGATCTCCGGATGCCGCTCGGCGCGCTGGCCCACCACAAAGAAGGTTGCTTTCACGTTCTTTTCCCGCAGCAGCTCGAGCAGCCGGGGCGTATCCACCGGGTCCGGTCCATCGTCGAAGGTCAGGGCCACACAGCCATTCCTTTCCACTTGCGAACGGTTGTCCACCAGCCACTGATTGCGGGGATGAAAGAGCAGATAAAGCATCACACCCGTGCCCAGCGCATAAAGAACGGTCACCAGCAGAAGGCGCGCCAGGGAAAAAGGATAGAGCAGCGCCAGCAAGGCGTTGGTCGCGCAAAATAACAGCAAAAAGAACGCCGGCCGCGCCATCTCGATCCTTCCGCAACCGCAAATGAACCACGGCTGTAGCGCCTTCATTCTAGCACTGGCGCAGACCGCAAGGAACCCGTCAAGCGCCTGCCTTGCCGGTCAGGAAGATGGCCTCATTTCAAGAGAATGCGCTTTACCTTCCCGCGAACCGCACTCTAAGATGACACCAGGCCTTGCGTGTCGCTCTGACTGCCTTCCGCCTGAGAGAATTGAGAGAATTCATATTGAGAGTTCTGCTCGTCAAGCCGCGTCACCTGGCCGCCCATTTTGGCCTCGCTCCGTTCTTTCGCACTGAGCCGCTCGGCCTGGAATACATCGCCTCGGCTCTTAGCGCGCATGGACACCAGGTCCGCATCGTCGATATGTGCTTTGAACGCCGGAGCATGGCCAAGATTATCCGCTCGTTTCGCCCGGAACTGGCGGGCATCTCCTGTCTACACATTCTGGATGTGGCCGCGACCCTGCGTCATGCCGAGGAGATCAAGCGCGCCGATTCGCCCATCTTTGTCGCCGTGGGCGGCCACTCCGTGGCTGCGTATCCACAGGCTCTGGAGGAGTCCCAGGCCGGCAACATCGATGCCATTTGCATGGGCGAAGGCGAAAGCATCATGGTTGCACTCTGCGATGCTTTGCAGAATCGCCGCCCGCTCGACGAAGTTCCATCTCTGCTGCTGCCCGCCGGCGATGGGCGCTTCGCCTCCACCGGCGAGGCTTGCGAGTGGCTGGAGATGGATCGCGTTCACCCGCCGGACCGCGCCGCGGTCGAAGCCTATCGCAAGCACTACGTCTGCCTCAATTACATGCCGGTATGGACCATGGAGACCACGCGCGGCTGCCACCACCGCTGCAAATTCTGTTCCGTCTGGCAGTTCTACAAAGGCACCTGTCGCTATCAGTCCGCGCCGAATGTGCGCGCGGACTTCCAGCGAATCGGCAGGAATCTCTTCATCATCGACGATCTCTTCTGGGCCCACCCGCAGCGCAGCGAGAAGCTGTGCCGCGAGCTGCTGGCCTCGGGCGAACGCAAGAACTGGATACTGGTGCAATCGCGCGTGGATCTGGTCAGCCGCAGCGCCGACCTGCTGCGCCTGTGGCGACCCCTGGCAAAGAACTTCGACATCTTCTTCGGCTTCGAATCGCCCACCCGCAAAGGGCTGGACTCCCTGCACAAGGGAAGCGACATCGCCAAGACCCTGGAAGCCATTCGCGTGGCCCGGGAATGCGGCTTCGGCGTAACCGGAAACTTCATTATCGACCCCGATTTCAGCGAGGAAAACTTCTTCGAGCTTTGGGATTTCATCGAAACCCATCAACTCTTCCGCGTCGGCTTTACCATTCTTACGCCGTTGCCCGGAACCCAATACTTTGAACAAAGCCTGGGCCAGCTCAAGGTGATGGACTGGAGCCAATACGATCTGCATCATCTTCTCTGGGAACCGCGCCTGCCGGTGGAGCGTTTCTTTGAACTCTACTGCGAGACCTGGCGCCGCACCGTGCTGAACGCCGCCGGACGCAAGAAGTGGTGGCAGTGGCTGCCGCAGGTCGATCCGCGCCAGATCGGCCACATGGCCAGAATCCTCATGCGCTCGCAGCAGTTGATGAATCCGCGCGCTTATCTGGCCGAGTACAGCGTTCCCCGGATGCGGGATAGGAAACGCGATGAAGCTCTCCTGGTGGGATGAGGCGCACGCGGCGCTGTGGCGAATCGCCAATCGCGCGGAGCTGTTGAGGCTGCGCGACAAAGCCCGCCTCACTGCATCGGAGACGCTGGCGACCCTGCTCGCCCAGGCGCACGACGCCAGCGGATGGACGGAGAAGAAAGCTCGCGTGCTGGGCGCATTGGATGCCCAGGGGCTGACGGGCATTCTCGCCTCCCCGCGCCACGGACTCACCCTGCCGCTGGCGCTGGCGGTTTGGGAATTGGCTAGCGTGGACGCAGGCGTTGCCACATGCAGCCTTTCGGGAAGCCTGGCGCAGATGCCCATCCGAGACTTTGGAACGGAGCCGCAGCGCGATCGCTATTTGAGCCAGGCCGGCATGAGCCACGGCGCTCTTTGCCTCACCGAGCCGCTACCCGGCGCGGGCGCGGACGCGATCTTTCTCACCGGCCGCATGATTCTGGCCGGCGCGCGCGCGGATGGCGAACCGCGGCTGGAGATTCAGAAGCGCGGACGCTTCATCAGCCACATGGACTTTGCGGAGTTTGTGGTGGCCGCTGTCGAGGGCGACTGCGTAGGCGTGCGCGGCAGCGCGCTCGTGATTCTCGAACCGGGGGACGAAGGCGGCTTCGAGCGCGGCTCTCCAGTACGCAAGCTGGGACACCGCCAGGCCTCGACCACTGATCCGGTCTTTCGCGTCAGCGTGCCGGCCTCGCGTATCGTCGGAGGCTACACGATGGAAGAGGGCGCGATCGTTCCATGCTTCAGCCACCGTGTCCTGCTGGAACCGGCCCTGCGCAGGATGCGCGCCCTGCTCGCCCTCATGACCGCCTCCAAGGCGCTCTCCACCGTGCAAGATGGGTTCAATTCAAACCCGCAAACGAGCGGCGTAGAATTTTGCCTCTGCCTGGCCGACCTTTGGGCTACCGGCGAAGCCGCGGCCTCGCTGGGCTTTTGCGCGGCGCGCCTCTGCGATGAACTTGATCGGGCAAAGAATCCTTCCAGCGCCGATGCCAAGCTGGCCGCACTCTTCTCTCCGGCCGCAAAGCTCTTCAGCAGCAGCCGCGTCCCGGAGTCTCTGAGCCAAACAGCCGCCTGGGGTGAATTCGGCGCGGCCGGTTTCGATCTGCTCGCCCGACTGGCCGATGCACAAGTTGAAGATATGTACATGGGGCCCGCGGCCCTGCAACGCCGCCTGGTCTCAGCCGCCATGACCGGGGCGCGCTTCCTCGCTGAGTTTCAGGAATGGACCGGCGAGATCGATGCGCTGGCCAAACGCCTGCCTCAGCCGGGCCTGCGCAGTTTAGCCCAGGGCATGAGGCTCTGGCATTGGACCCTGGAGCGGCTGCGCCAGCAAGCCGACGCACGCGGCGCAAGGCTCTATTGCGATGCGCGCCAGGGCGTCACCTTCGCCATGGCGGATGCGCTTTGCGGGCTGCTGGCGGCACGTTCGCTGGCTTTGGATGTTATGGAAATGGAGTCCGCTCGCCGCTCGATGAGCAGCGAATGCGTCTCCATCTTCCTGGACTTGAGCATCCTTGCGGCAGGCCGCGCGGCTTCGCGCACAGCGCAAACATGCACCGATCTGCTCTTCGGCTACGCGGAGCGGTTTCCCTTCTCCGGCGTCGAGCGCATAACCTTTGCGGGACTGCGGACAAATCTCTGCATCAGTCTGCGCGGCTCGATGGATGCGCGAGAACGGATTGCGGAGTTTCTGCGTGGAAGCGCCAGCACAGCTCTCTGAACTGCCTTTCAGGACTTCAGCGAATCAAGCCCAGCTCTCCGTGCCACATCCTTGCGGTTTTTTCTGGCGCAAGGGTGGAAATCCTCAGCGGATGAGTCCCAGCGCCGAAGTCGCCTTCAGAAATCCGCGCGAGGCAAATCCTACCGGGTCCAGAAGCACCGTTCTGCCGCGCAGCAGTTCTCCCACCGGCTGGCCGCGGAAGTGGCCGATGCTCCGGTAATGCCCCATGAAATAGAGCACGCGCAAAAAGATCTTCCAGCCCAGCGGCGCAAAGAACGTGGGCTGAACCAGCGGCACGGCGCGGCCCTCTTTGACCTCTTCGGCAAACTCCTTGTAGCTCGCGGCCTGCGTCAGCGAGAGCACTGAACTGGCCAGCAGCAGATGGCTGTCGCCGCCGCCCACAACCGGCTTGCCCGCGTGCCTGGCCAGCTCCAGCACTCGGTCGTTCTCCTCCCGGCTGCGCATACCGTTGTACTCCAGGGCATGAATCGCCCACCCGTAGCGGCTCAGCAGCGCCTCGGCGGGAATCGTGCGGCCCTGATCCTTGCCCCAGGGAACCAGCGGATGATTGAAGACCACCAGGGAGCCGCTCGCGCGCAGCATTTCAAAGAGGTCGTCCAGCCGGCGCTCGCGAGCCGCCAACTGCAAGCCGGCATGAAGCTGTTCAATTCCCGCCACCGGCATTCCCGTAACTCCCATGTGGAAGAGATAGTCGTCAAAGTAGATGGAAATCTCCTCGCCGAGCGGATTCCGATGCGCCACTTCCGGGTGCGCGCGCAGCAGTTCAGTGCTTCCCGCCACTTCGTCGTGGTCGGTAATCCCCAGGTGGACGCCCGCGAAGCCCAGCGCTTCGGCATTGGTGGATTCCGTCAGAAACACTTCCTCGACCGTCAACGGAGAGCGGTAGGAAATCTCGGCGTAGTTCAGATCCGCGATCTCCGCCAGCCCGAAGGCGTCTTGCAGCAGGCCGCGAAAGGGCCGCATGAAACGCAGCTTGACCACCTGGTTGAGAAAGCCCATGGTCTCGATGGAATGATTGGAGTGGTTGTGAGGCGAGACGGCGCAACTGAACTCCCGCGCCGGCTGCGGGCAGCGGCGGTAGGAATATTTCTCGATAACCCAGCAATCCGCTGCCGGCATGGCTCCGTCTCTCTTCTTTTCTCTTTCCTGTTCGTGCCGCCGGACGAACAGAAGCGTGCATTACACTAGAAAGGCTAGCAGATGTGAGTCTACGCGCGAACGATGGAAACAACTCAGTTCTGCCGTCGAGAGATTCATTATCCATGGGACTCGGTCACAACTTCGCCGGTTCGGCCCTTTCTTCGCTACACGGGACGGCTCCGTCCGTCCCGGCGGAGCAAGGGCGGCTGATCGATCTTTCTGCCCTGCACCGCAAGACCGGCCATTACCACCGTCCCGCGGAGCGGCCCTTCACCGCCGAGGAGCGGAATCAGGTGACGGTCCTCTTCGGCGGCTTCACCTGGAAGCATGAGCGCTTCATCGAGGCCATTTTGCGCGCCAGCGGCTATCGCTGCCAGATGCTGCCCACTCCCGATGTGGAAGCCTTCACCTTTGGCCGGGAGTTCGGCAACAACGGCCAGTGCAATCCCACCTATTTCACGATTGGCAACCTCATCAAATTTCTGCGTTCGCTGGAAGATCAGGGCTATTCTCGCCGGGAGATCGAGGAAAAGTACATCTTCTTCACCGCCGGCTCCTGCGGACCCTGCCGCTTTGGAATGTATGAATCGGAGTACCGGCTGGCGTTGCAGAATGCCGGCTATGAGCGATTCCGCATTGTGCTCTACCAGGCCGAAGAGGCCATCAAGGCCGCCAAAGACAACCCCGGCCTGCACTTCTCGCTGGACTTCAACCTGGGCGCGCTCAACATGCTCAACCTGGGCGATGTCCTCAACGACCTAAGCTATCGCATCCGCCCGTTTGAGGTTGTTCCGGGAAGCACGGATCGAGCCCTTGAAGAAGTGGTTGACCGGTTGAGCCATTTCCTCGAGACCCGCCGGCGATTCGAGATTCTGGAACGCGCGCCGCGCTGGCTGGCCGCGCCGCTGCGCAGCACGCCGAAGCTCACGGGCTTTCTCAACGCAACGGGCAAGATTCTGGATCATCTCTACAGCGCGGAGTTTGTCGGCCAGATGCGGGAGGCGCGCCGACGCCTGGGTGAAATCGAGGTTGATCACACCCGCGTCAAGCCTGTGGTCAAGATCGTCGGCGAGTTTTGGGCGCAGCTCACCGAAGGCGACGGCAACTTCAATATGTTCAGCTTCCTCGAAGGCGAAGGCGCGCAGGTGCATGTGGATTCGATCGGCGGCTGGATCAGCTATTTGCTACGTCAGTCTCGCATCGGCATGGAAGAGAAGAAAGGCCTCGACGATCCCTATCCCGAGGCCCGCTGGCGGGAGCCGGGCAAGCGGCTGGCCAACGCCTGGGCCTACCACCGCAAGTGGTCGCTGTTGCGCCTGAGTGAAGCGCTGTGGAGCTATCTGTATGCCCGCACCGCGCGCCATCTGGGCGGCATCACGCCTCGCCTGCTCTCGCAGCGCGAGCTGGCGCGCCTGGCGCATCCCTTCTATCACTCCCAGGCGCGCGGCGGCGAGGGCCATCTCGAAGTGGGCAAGAACGTCTACTACACCACGCGCGGGCTCTGTCACATGGTGTTGGCGCTCAAGCCCTTCGGCTGCATGCCTTCCTCGCAATCCGACGGCGTGCAGTCGTCCGTGGTCAATCGTTTTCCGGAGATGATCTTCCTGCCGGTTGAAACCTCGGGTGAGGGCGAGATCAACGCTCATAGCCGCGTGCAGATGGCCCTGGGCGAAGCCCGCGTCAAGGCGCGCGCGGAGTTCGATGCGGCGCTTGCTTCCACCGGAAAATCGCTGGCCGGGATCAGGGACTATGCCCTCCGGCATCCATCTCTGCGCAGTCCGTTTTATCCGATTCCGCGCCGCCGGGGCATCGCCGGCCCGGCCGCCAACTTCGCCTTGCACGTCGCCGATCTGATGGACGGCCGCGCCGCGCTGGCCCGGCTGCCCGGAGAGCATTGAGGGACGATGCCCGATAAGCCTCATCCAAGCGAGCGCGCGTCCCCCAGCATTCAATTCCTGGCGGGAGTAGACGTCGGTTCTACGACGGTCAAGGCGGTGGTGGCCGCGGCGGACGATGGGCGCATTCTATGGCGCGACTATCGCCGCCACGACACGCGCCAGGCTGGGATGCTGCGCGATTTCCTGCTGCGCATGGAGAGCGAGGCCGGTATTGCCCCCGGCAACTGCCGCATTTTCATCACCGGCTCCGGCGGCCAGGCGCTCGCCGCGCCGATTGGCGCCCGCTTCGTGCAGGAGGTCAATGCCGTCGCGCTGGCTGTCGAGAAGCTGCATCCCCAGGCCCAGTCGGTCATCGAACTCGGCGGCCAGGACGCCAAGATCATCGTCTTCAAGACCGAGTCCGGCAGCGGACGCCGCAGGAAGATCGCTTCGATGAACGATAAGTGCGCGGGCGGCACCGGCGCGGTCATCGACAAGATTCAGGCCAAGCTGAAGATTCCCGCCGATCAAATGCCGGAGCTGGCCTACCGCGGTGTGCGCATCCATCCCGTCGCGGGCAAGTGCGGCGTCTTTGCCGAAACCGACATCAACGGCCTGCAGAAGCAGGGACTTCCGCCCGCCGAGTTGATGGCTTCGCTCTTTGACGCCATTGTGCTGCAGAACCTGACCGTGCTGACCCGCGGCCATACGCTTCTGCCCCACGTGCTGCTGCTGGGCGGCCCGAATGCCTTTCTGCGCGGAATGCGCGAAGCCTGGCAGCACAACATTCCCCTGCTCTGGAAGGAGCGCGGCGTCGAGATTCCCTCAGGCCAGGCTGCCGAAGATCTGATTCTGAGCCCTCCGGATGCGCTGTTCTTTGCGGCGCTGGGCGCAATCGAGTTCGGAATCGGCGAAGCCGAAGAGAGCGGCCGCTACCTGGGCCGCGCGGCTCTGGAGCGTACTCTCGACGCCACTCAGCAGCGCAGGTTTGCCGGCAAGCCGGGATTGTGCGCTTCAGCGGAGGAGTTGCAGGCCTTCAAAGCCCGCTACCAGCCCGCGCCCTTCATTCCAGCAACATTTCAGCGCGGCCAGCGAGTTGAGGCCTTCATCGGCCTTGACGGCGGTTCCACCTCCACCAAGGCGGTGCTCCTGTCGCCAAGTGGCGAGCTGCTGGCCAAGGCCTATCGCCTCTCCGAGGGCAACCCCATCGCCGACTCCATCGAGGTGCTGGGCGATTTGCGCCACCAGGTGGAAGAGAACGCCGGCGCAAGCCTGCATATCCTCGGCGCGGCAACAACCGGCTACGCCAAGGACATTCTTCAGCAGGTGCTGAGCGCCGACGCGGCCCTGGTGGAAACCGTGGCCCATGCCGAATCGGCCTTGCGCTGCTTTGTCGACCCGCAAGTCATCGTCGATGTAGGCGGGCAGGACATCAAGCTCATCCTGCTGCGCCAGGGCCACGTCCGGGATTTCAGGCTCAACGCGCAGTGCTCGGCCGGCAACGGCTATTTTCTGCAATCCACCGCGGAGGACTTCGGCATTTCTGTCGACCGCTACGCGGAGACCGCCTTTGCCGCCCAATCGATGCCGGCCTTCGGATATGGCTGCGCCGTCTTCCTGCAATCGGATATCGTCAATTTCCAGCGTCAGGGCTGGCGGCCCGAGGAGATTCTGGCCGGCTTGGCCACCGTGCTTCCGCGCAACGTCTTTCTGCATGTGGCCAAGGCCCCCAACCTCACCGCGCTGGGATCGCGCTTCGTCCTCCAAGGGGGCACGCAGAACAACCTGGCCGCGGTCAAGGCGCAAGTTGACTTCCTGCGCGCCGGTTTCCGGGGCACGGGCATCGAGCCGGAGATTATGGTTCACCCGCACTGCGGCGAGGCCGGCGCCATCGGCGCGGGTCTGGAGGCGATGCGCCTGTGGAGCAAGGGACACTCCACCAGCTTCATCGGCCTGGATGCCGTCAGCCGCATTCGCTACACCACCACATGCAATGAAGAGACGCGCTGCCGCTTTTGCAAGAACGCCTGCCTGCGCACCTTCCTCGACGTGCGAATCGCCGGTGGCAATGGAAGCAAAGCAGGCCGCGAACCGGATTTCGCCGCGGCGCATCCGCCGCATGAAGACGGCTCCCGGCGCATCATTCTAGCCGGCTGCGAAAAAGGCGCGGTGGACGATCTCGATTCGCTGCGCTCCATTCAAGCCCGGCAGGATGCTACCAGGGCCTCCTGCCCCAACCTGGTCGAGCGCGCCGCCCGCGAAGTTTGGCATTCGCGCCATCCGGAGTGCGTCGCCGACCCGCTCCCCGCACGCGCCTGGCTTCCCGCCGCTCGCCGTCGCCTTGCGCTCACCAAACGGCGCGCCCAGCTGCGTATCGGCATTCCCCGCGTCCTCGCCATGTATGCCTATGCGCCGCTCTTCAGCGCCTATCTGGAAAGCCTCGGCGTGCGCGCGGAAAACGTTGTTTACTCGGACGTGACCACCGGCGAGATGTATCGCACCGGTTCCAGCCGCGGTTCCATCGATCCCTGTTTTCCGTCGAAGATCGCCATCGCCCACTTTCATAATCTGCTCTTCAAGCAGCATGGCCGCCGGCCGCTCGACGCCATCTTCTTCCCCATGTTCGACGTGCTGGCCTCGCCGCTGGTCAATACCCGCGCCAACAACGCCTGCCCCACCGCCTCGATCACGCCGGAGACCGTCGAGGCGGCCTTTACCAAAGAGACCGATCTCATCGCCGAGCGCGGCATCAGCTACATCCATCCCCTGGTCAACCTCTCCCATCGCAAACTCTTCGCGCGCCAGATGCATCAGGCCTGGAAGCCGATCTTGGGCCTCAGTAAACAAGAAAACGATCGCGCTGTCGCCATTGCCTTCCGCGAACAGGAGCGCTTCGAATCCGGTCTCCGCCGCCACGCCCGCCAGGCCCTCGACCAGTTGGAGGCCGAAGACCGTCTGGGAATCGTGATGCTGGGCCGCCCCTATCATCACGACCCCGGCATCAACCACGAGATCATGGCGCAGTTTCAGAAGCTCGGCTACCCTGTCTTTTCTCAGAGCACCTTGCCCATGGATGAAGATCTGCTGGAACGGCTCTTCGGCGAGGAGATCCGCGCCGGCAGCATCAATCATGCGCTGGATATCTCCGACGTGTGGAAGACCGCTTTTTCTGCCAACTCCAATCACAAGCTTTGGGCCGCCAAGTTCACGGCGCGCCATCCCAACCTGGTCGCGGTCGAGTTCTCCAGCTTCAAGTGTGGCCATGACGCCCCCATCTACAGCGCTATCGAGCAGATCGTGGAGCGTTCCGGAACCCCCTTCTTTTCCTTCAAAGACATGGATGAGAACTGTCCCGCCCAATCCATTCGGCTGCGCGTCGAGACCATCGACTATTTTCTCAAGCGCTATCGGGAAGACTGTTTGCCCCGCAAACAATTGGGAAATTTACCGTAATCCCAGAAACCTCCAGGCTATTGAAGCGTCCCGATTATCCGATATAGGTGTAGAGTACAGATATGATTGGTACGGTTCGGCAGGATTCTGTCCTGTGAAGAGACTGATTTTAGCAGTTGCGATTGTCTTTGGCTGGGCCTCGGCCGCCTGGGCAGCGGAGCCCTCACCGCTGACCGATCTGCGCGCCATTACCGCCCTCAGCAACGCCCAGGCCAGCCAACATCCGCCGGTCGCCTTCGAGGCGACGGTGTCCTACTTCCCCGGCTATGAAAGCCTGCTCTTTGTGCAGGATGACGACGCGGGCATTTTTGTGCTAGCCCCCAAGAACGCGCATCTGGCTGCCGGGGATCGCGTCCTGGTGCGGGGAACGATGCGCGAGAGCTTCCGCCCCCTTGTCATTCCCGACAGTGTGACCGTGCTCCGCCACGGCAACCTGCCCAAAGCCGTGCCGGCCACCTTCGACGAATTGGTCCGGGGCCAGTACGACTGCCGGCTGGTCACTGTCCACGCCGTGATCCGGACCGTCGACTTGAGGGTGAGCTCGTATGCGCGCACCACTTATATGCAGATGGTCACGGACGGGGGATACATCGACGCGACCGTGGACAGCGACGATGAGAATGCGCTCAAAGGCTTGCTCGACGCCGAAGTGGAAGTGACCGGGATTGCCGGGGGAAAATTTGACGGCAAGATGCAGTTGACGGGGGTATTGCTTCATGTCCCCACACTTGAGGACGTGAAGCTTCTCAAGCCCGCGGGCGCCAATCCATGGTCCCTCCCGGCCACGCCCATGGACAAGATTCTGTCCGTCTATCATGTGCAGGAGCAGATGCAAAGGGTCCGGGTTCATGGAACCATCACTTACTTCGAACCCGACTCATTCGCCGTCTTACAGGACGGCACAAAAAGCTTGTGGATCGCGACCCCGGTTCACAGCCCCTTGCAGATCGGCGACCTGGCGGACGCAACCGGCTTTCCGGATACCCGTAACGGGTCTTTGGTCCTGAGCCACGGCGAAATCCGGGATAGCCACATACCGGCGCCCATTACGCCACTACCGGCGACCTGGCGGCAATTGGCCTTCTGGAGCGCTAACAGCCCCGATGGGCATATGTTCGACCTTGTCTCCATTGAAGGCCAAGTGGTGACGGAAGTCCGGGAGGCCTCGCAGGACGAGTATGTCCTGATCGCCGATGGCCAGATCTTCTCCGCCATCTTCAGGCACGCGGAGGGAGGCGGCCCGATTCAGCTTCCTCCCATGAAGAAAGTTCCCGTAGGTTCCAAAATCCGTGTGACCGGCATTTGCATGATCGATGCCACCAATCCGTTTAACACCACCAAGGAAGCTCCTTTCAGCATCCTGCTGCGTTCTTTCAACGACATTACGCTCGTCGCACAGCCTTCCCCGGTCAATACACGCAACCTGCTTATCGCCCTCGGCGTGCTGCTGATCGTGGTGTTCATCGTGATTGCCAGGGGCTGGGCTCTGGAACATAAGGTGCAGCGCCAAACCGCCATGATGTCGGCTCGCACCGAGGCCGAGGCCGAAGTGGAGCGGCAGCGCAGCCGCATTCTCGAGGACATCAACGAATCGCGGCCCCTCGCCGAGATCCTTGTGAAGATTGCGGCAATGGTATCCTCCTCGTTGCAGGGCGCTCCATGCTGGTGTGAAATCGCCGATGGAGAGAGGCTTGGCGATTGCCCGCGGGAGCAAGGCAGCCTGCGCATCGTTTGTGCGAGCATCGATGCCCGCGTCGGTCCGGCGCTCGGCTCGCTCTTTGCCGGACTCGATCCGAAGACTCCGCCGATCGACCGTGAAATCGTAGCTCTCAACAACGGGGCGCGGCTGGCCACGCTGGCCATCGAGACCCGGCGGCTTTACTCCGATCTGCGCCGACGCTCGGAGTTCGACCTGCTTACCGATATTCCCAACCGCTTCGCGATAGAAAAGTTCATCGAATCGCAGATCGAAGATGCGCGCCAGTCCGGAAGAATCCTCGGATTGATCTACATCGACCTCGACAAGTTCAAGCCAATCAATGACATATTCGGCCACCATGTGGGAGACCTTTACCTCCAGGAAGTTGCGCTGCGCATGAGCCGCCAGTTGCTGGGCCGCGATATGCTGGCCCGGCTGGGCGGCGATGAATTCGCCGCGCTGGTCGCGCTCCACCATGGGCTCAACGACCTGGACATAATCGTTGCCAGGCTGGCAAACTGCTTCGACGCACCCTTTTTCATCGAGGGGCATGTCATCAAGGGTTCAGCCAGCATCGGCGTTGCTCTTTATCCTGAGGATGGCGACACAAAAGACGCCCTGCTGAACGCTGCCGACGCCGCTATGTACGAGGTGAAGAAGAGCAAGCTGCAAGTCGAAGACAGCCCTGCTAAGAACCTGTAGTGTGGCTCTCCAATTCACATGCCCTTATTGGCAATGTAAGAGTTGCTTTTACTTCTACACTCGCGACCGAGACCTGTCGCCGAGGATCCTGGGCGGTGGGTCGCGTCAACTTGAGTGCATTGGTTCCGGCCAGGGCAATCGCATTTCAAATTAGCTCCAGTTGCCGGTAGAGTTAGCCATCGTCCCAACCGCCGCGTTTGAGTGTTCCGCGCACGGAGCCTATAGATCCCTCGTTTGCATGAAGTTGAGGACCATTTGCCTGAGCATGGCGAGATGGTGCGGTTCGTGCCCCATTCGCGTGCGACCCTGATCCTCGTTCATCACCACGTTCAGCCGCCAGTGCAGGCTGTTTTCGATTCCCTTTGCTGTCGAACCACTTGGTTGAGCCGCTCCGGCGATCGCGCTAACACCAGCCGCTGCTCCGAGCCCCAGGCACTAACCGTGTGCAGGGCCGACTTGCCGCCGGCGTGATCGAACGAGCGGCGCAATCCCTTGCCGTCGATGGCCGCCACGCCTTGCAACTGCTCGGAAAACTGCGCCGTAAACCGCTGAAACGAATCGCGAAACTGATCCGGTTCGAGATTGCGGAACAGGCGGCTGAAGGTGTCGTGACTGGGAAGGCCGTTCGCCAGGGTGAGAAAGCTGCATAGAAAAGGCTCTTTGGCCTCGGCAAACAGTGCCATATCCACCGCCCTCTGGCCGCCGCACAACACGCAGCATAAAGCGATCCATCGGCGGTTCGTGAAAGTCATGGAGGGCGACATTGCCGCGGCGCGGGTCCTCAAGCCCTTCCCAACAGGAACCAAAATGCTCCAGGGTTTCTTTGCGGGACATCAAATCCTCCTGCTGGAAACCTCAGGCCTTCCAATGACGAATGTATGTACCAACCGTGGTTCAACTGAAGTTCAAATGCGATTGCCCTGCATTTGACCCCCATGCAAGCAGTTGGTAGACTGTATATGCGGGGTGGAGCAGCCCGGTAGCTCGTTGGGCTCATAACCCAAAGGTCGCTGGTTCAAATCCAGCCCCCGCAACCAAGAACCTGAAGAAAACTCAGAATTTAGGATGGGGTCGCGAGAAGCGGCCCCATTTCATTTTCGATGAATGTCCGTGAAAGGTCCGTTTTTTCGGTTGAGGGGCGGTTCCGGAGTAGCCAACCACGTATCAAGAAGACCCCTGAAGCTGGCGTCTCTCAGGTCGGCCTCGTTCACGATGTTGTACTGGTCGAAGATGGAGCGGCTTTGGTGTCCGCTAGAGCAAAACCACAATTCCCATGCACATAACAGCCTCATCAATGGTGTTGATTTCTTAAGGAAATCAACACTTTAGAGTCGTAGCCTTGGGTACACCTATTGTGGTTTTGCTATAGCCTCCTTTGGTGTTGAGGTTGGGTTGCAGGCTCCGAAGCCCTGAGGGATCTCGGATCCCGGGTATTCTCTAGCTGCAACCGCTGGTCGATCCGCAGCTCATGCAGCGGTAGCAACTGCCGTTGCGAACCATGATGGCGCCGCAGACCGAGCAACTGGGCGCGTCGCCCATCTCGTACATCTCTTTCATCGCGTCGGCGGCGTGAAAGATGCCGCGTTCGGCGAGGCTGGGCGCGGGCATACCGCTCGCAGCAATCTTTTCAGGCATGAGGCCCGGAAGTTCGCCATACTGGCCAGAAGCCATAGCTGCCGCGATACCGCTTCCAATCGATCCTTTGCCGGTAGATTGTGTTTCGCCGGAGCCGCGGGCTGGTGTGCCGATCTGGCTTAGCCTGCGGGCGACCTCCTCGGCCAGCCGTGCCATTTGACCCTGCGAGATGGCTTCGTCCTCCTCCTCTTCGGTCTCCGGAATCATGGTGGGCGGGGCGGGCAGTTGCTCGGCATGGGGAGTCAGGCTGGCAAAGAGCGAGAGCTGCGTGCCGGAGAGGAAGCGCAGATTGAGCCAG
>Ga0326727_10003705_pt1 | contig 48098 bp, 33 predicted proteins | sample MB2enrmetagenome_FD_207643 | JGI IMG/M metagenome (GOLD analysis project Ga0326727, IMG submission 207643) | Lab enriched peat soil microbial communities from McLean, Ithaca, NY, United States - MB29MY | ecosystem: Environmental > Terrestrial > Soil > Wetlands > Peat | place: USA: New York... | reverse complement strand
CGTCGGCGGTCTCCGCGGGCCCGGCGCCGGGCGCGTCGAGCCAGATGGAGGTCCACTGGGGCGGGGGGGCTGCGGGGGGGAGGGGGGTGGTGGAGATCTGGGCGGGATCGACCTCGAAGATGCGGAGCTGGCCCGCGCCCGGGGCGGGACCGGCGGCGGCGCGCAGGGGGCCTTCGGCGTAGCGCGGGCGGGCCTTGCGGGGGGCGACGAGCTGGCGGGGAAATTCGATCAGGTTCGCGGGCAGCGGCATGGGCGGGCCGGCGGGCTCTTCAAAGACGGGCGACTGGCGGAAGGCGATCTCTTCATCGAGCCGGCGGGCTTCGGCGTCGTTGCGGTCTTCCTGCTGGCTGCTGGGGCTGGGGATGGAGGCGGTGAGGTGACGATGCGCCGCGTCGAGCAGAGGGAGCCCGGCGGCGTCTTCAAAGAGGCGGACGGTGAGTCCGGGGAGTGCGGTGGCGGCGGGTTGAGAGTTGGCGCGGCTGTGGTGCGCTCGGGAGTGGCTGGCGGGCCGGGACGGTTCGGTGGATTGGGTGCGCGGGGCTGGGGCAACGTCGGATGCAGGTTGGGGTTCGGGCCAGAGGGTGAGTTCGCGCGGGAGCTGGGCCGGGGATTCGTTCTGGAGCTGGTTGAGGGGGGCCTGATTGCGGGCTTCGTCGTTGCGGGAGTCTTGGTTGAGGGAGTCGAGGAGCTGCTGCTGGGCTGCTGCGACGGCCTGGGCGTTGAGCGCGGCGATCTGGGCCGCGGCCTGGGCCTGCTGGGTGGCGCGCTCGGCCTCGGCGGCGAGGACCGCGCGATAGCTGGGGGAGTGGGCGTAACGCTCAGCGACGGCGGCTGCGATGCGGCTGGCGCGGGATGGGGCGGAGGGCGCGGGCGAGAGTGCGAGCGCAGGCTGCGCGGGAGCTCGGCGGCTGCGGCGGTGTGCGGCGAGGCGGTCTGCGACCTGGCGGCGGAGGGCCTCGGTGGAGGTGGGAGACGCGGAGGTGCGGGCCGCGGCGTGGGCGGCCGCGGAGGGGGAATCGCTGGACGCTTCGGCGAAGGCCGGGGCCGGCGGGTCGGTGTCAAGCAGTGCGGAGCCCATTTTGCTCAAAACTCAAACTCACTTCCGTGAAATCGTCTAACCTCAAAGGGTGGTGCGTGCGCGACATGTTGACGGCTGGAACAGCCTTGCGAAGGCGCTGAGCAGTGTCTGCTTCTTCATAAGTATCACGGGGGGCATGGCAAGTTTTACGCATCTTGCGGCGCAAGAGGTGACGAGTGCGGCACCTCTGAGTGAAACGGGCGCGGCGGCGAGTACAGCGGCGACCGGCGGCAGATGCGTGATGCTTACGGCAGCAGGGGCGGCGGATGCGCCTGCGGGGCTGCCCGATGCGCTGCCCGGCGCGCCAGATGCTCCGGGCGCCACGCAGTATCCGGAGGCGGCGCCGATTGCGGCGGCGGAGAGGGGCTTGCCGGTGCGGCTCGAGGCGGACACCTGTTCCATGAAGGGGAGCGTCTATGTTCTGGACGGCCATGCGGTGGTGACCCATGGCGACCGGACGCTCGAGGCGGACCACATTGAATACGACAGAGACTCCGGCGAGGTGAGCTTGACCGGGCATCTGTTGGTGACCGGCGGAGAGAACGACGAGAGCATCCACGCCAGCCACGGGGCGATCAATGTGCAGACGCAGGTGGGGCGGTTCTACGATGTGACGGGGTCGGTGGGACTGCGGCAGAGGCCTGCGCTGGGCGCGGCGGTTGTGGGACAGCGCGCGGTGTATACCAACGGCAATCCGTTCCTGTTCAGCGGCCGGCTGGTGGTGAAGAGCGGGCCGCGGGAGTACCAGATCTACGGGGGGACGGTGACGTCGTGCCAGTTGCTGAAGCCGGATTGGCTTCTGTCTGCCTCGGAGTTCAGCGTGGACGGGGAGAAGGCGCGGGCGCGGGGCAGCGTCTTCCATGTGAGGAACATGCCGCTGCTGTGGCTGCCGTATGTGACCCATCCGGTGGATGCGAACGCACGGCAGAGCGGGATTCTGATCCCTGAGATTGGGTTCAACTCGGCGAGCAAGGGAGAGACGGTTGGAGAGCAGGTGTACTGGGCGATCAACCGCAGCACGGAGCTGACGGTGGGGACGATCTTCTACTCGGCGCGCGGCTGGGAGCAGACGGCGAGCTTCCACTATCGCGGGCTGGGGCAGGACTTTGCGAAGTCTCACTACAGCGGACTGCAGGACCGCGGATACTATCCGGGAGGAGGGACGGTGTATGTGAACCAGAGCGGTACGGACCTAGTGTTTTCGGGGCGGCGCGACTTTTTTGTCGGGGACGAGACGGCGGACAGCGAAGCCTCGGCCAATGGGAGTGGAGATTCGCAGACGAGGGCGGTGGCGGACGTGGAATACCTGAGTTCGTTCCCCTACCGCGAGGCGTTTTCGTCGAACTTCAACCAGGCGGTGTCGAGCGATGTGGTGTCGACGGTGTACGGCACTCGGGAGTGGAACGGCATGGCTGTGTCGGCGGAAGGCGACCGGTACCAGGGCGAAAAGCGGGTTGCGAATACTACGTCGATTCCGCCACGGACGGAGGAGCAGGTGCACATCTTCCACGCTCCGGCCGTGGAGTTTACGACGGCCGACCACGGGCTGGGGACGACCGGGCTGGAGTGGAACGTGGACAGCTCGGTGGCGATGCTGAAGCGGATCCAGCCGAACTTTGTGACCGGAGGGATGATCGAGCGGATGGACGTGCGGCCGGAGATTGCGTATCCCTTCGGCGCGGGCGGATGGCGAGTGCGGCCTTCGGTGGCGGCGCGGGAGACGTTCTACAGCCGAAGCCGGCTGCCGGCGGTCCCGGGCGTGGCGGGGCCGGAGGTTGAGAGCCTCGCCACGCTGAGCCGGTCGGACGTGGAGGTGCAGGTGGACCTGCGGCCGCCAGTGCTGGAACGGACCTTCGACGCGGGATTTGTGAAGCGGCTGCTGCGCCACGACGTGAAGCACACCATCGAGCCGGAGTTGACCTACCGCTATGTGAACGGGATCGACAATTATGCCGATGTGTTGCGCTTCGATGCGGTGGACGTGGCGAGCGACAGCAACGAGATCGAGTATGGCGCGACGCAGCGGCTGTTTCTGCGCCGGACGGGGACCCAGCCGTGCCGCGCGGCGGGCTCCGGGGCGGATGCGACCGAGATTCTGGGGGCGGCTGGCGGAGATGCCGATGCTGTCGAGGAGCCCGGCCAGGCTGCGGGCAGGACGGACGACGCGCAGCCGGTGTGCGGGAACCGCGAGTGGATCAGTTGGCGGGTGGCGCAGAAGTATTTTTTCGACCCAACCTTCGGAGGCGCGGTGGTGGATGGGCGGCGGAACATTCTGGCATCGACGCTGGATTTTTCCGGCATTGCGTTTCTGACCGAGCCGCGCAATATATCGCCGCTGACATCGCGGCTGCGCGTGCGGACGTCGGAGAAGACGGACGTGGAGTGGGACTTCGATTACGACACCGGCGCGAAGAAGTTTACGGCGGACAACATCTATGTGGATGTGCATCAGAGGGATGTTTTCGCCGGGGTGAGCTATGCGCGGCTGAATGCGCCGGGCCGCTCGTATGTGGAGGGGGTTGCGTCCAGCGTGGCGGACTTCAGCCAGATGCGGACTACGGTGGGCTTTGGAAGGCCGACCAAGCCGGGTTTGAGCGCGGCGGCGAGCGCTGGGATCGACCTGGACCTGGGGACGGTGCAGTATGGCGCGGTCCAGGCCTCGTACAACTGGAACTGCTGCGGAGTGAGCGTGGAGTATCGCAAGTACGAGCTGGGGACGGCGCGCAACGACAGTGGTTTCAAATTCAACTTCACGCTGGCGAATATCGGGAGCGCGGGGAACCTGCGCCACTCGGACCAGGTGTTTTGAGGCGGGGGGCGGCAAGGGCCGGGGCGGGAGTTTTGTGGGAGAAAGGAGCGAGCGATTGTGGGGATGCGGAGTTTATCGGGGTTCCTTCGGCTTCGCTCCGGACAGGCCCTTCGACTCCGTTTAGCGCAAGTCCGCGCCAAACTACGCCCAGGATGACGGAGTTGGAGAGGTGTGGTCGGCATTGTGCGTGAGATAATCGGTGTTGTGCTGAATGGAGTGAGGCCGTTGCGCTATCTCGCGTTGATCGCTTTGGCGGCGGCGCTGGGTTGCCATGCGCAGACGAGCGTCCAGATGGTGCCCCCGGCAGCCGGAACGCAAGCGGTGCAGGTGGGGGTGAAGCTGTCGCCGGAGATGGCCCGCCGGGTTGAGGTGGCAATCCGCAACCGGTCGCAGGCCGTTACTCCAGCGTATGCGATCTCGATCGGCGAGCCGACCAAGAGTGAGATCGCAGGCTACGACCAGGTGATTGTGACCTTTACGGCGGACGGCAACCAGAGCAAGACTGCGCCGTTTCTGTTGTCCACCGATGGCAAGACGCTGGCGCAGTTCAACAAGTACGATCTAAGCCAGGACCCGAGGGAGATGGTGCCGGCGGCGGGACGGCCGGCACGCGGCGGGGCGGAGAACGCGCCGGTGCTGGTGGTGGGGTACGACGACCTGGAGTGCCCGTTCTGTGCGCAGATGAATGCGGAGATCTTTCCCGCGATTCTGGATCGCTACAAGGACCAGGTGAGGGTGGTGTACCGCGATTTTCCGCTCTACGACATTCATCCGTGGGCGATGCACGCGGCGATCGACGCCAACTGTCTGGGCGCAGCCAGCACGGCGGGCTACTGGAACTTTATCGACTACGTTCATGCCCATGCCGATGAGATGGCGGGCGCAGAGAAGACCTCGGTCAAGGCCGATGCGACGCTGGACAAGCTGGCACTCGACGAGGGCGCGCGGCAGAAGGTGGATGCGGCGGAGCTGGCGGCCTGCGTCCAGAAGCAGGACGACAGCAGGGTGAAGGCGTCGGTGCAAGAGGCAGAGGCGGACCCGCTGCGCGTGGATTCCACGCCGGTGCTGTTCATCAACGGCGAGAAGGTGGAGGGCTTGGTGCCGATCGAGACGATCTATCGGATGATCGATGGGGCATTGATTGCAGCAGGCAAGACGCCGCCACCGCCTGTGAGCCCCCCTCCAGCGCCGCCAACGGCAAAGCCCGCGCCGGTTGCATCACCCGCACAGCCCGCGCCGGTCGCGGCCAAGCCGGGGAGCTAACAGAACGATGCGGTTGGCAGAAGATGGGATGGAGAGAGTACCGCGATCCGAACGGGACTAGAATCGGGATGGAGTGAGATGAGCAGGAGAGCGAGCATGGGTTTGGCGAAGCAGACAGGGACTGGGGATGGTTGGCGCATGGTTCGCGGGACGGCCGCGGGCCTGCTTCCGATGGCGCTTCTTCTGGTTGGCGGATGCAACCGCACGCATGGCGCCGACGTGGTTGCCACGGTCAATGGCCACGCCATTGTGCGCGCCGACATGGACCGGATGTACGCGGCCCAGTTGGGCCAGGATGAGGGGCAGCAGCCATCGCCCGAGCAGGCCGACTCACTGCGGCTGAATGTGGTGCGCGAGCTGATCGACGAAGAGATTGTGGAGCAGCGCGCGGCCAAGATGAACCTGACCGCGACCACGGAAGAGGTGAACGCGAAGCTGGCCGAGATGAAGGCCCCCTATAGCGAGGAGCAGTTCGCCGCGCGGTTGAAGGAGTCCGGCCGCACGCTGGACGATGTGACGCACGACTTGCGGCGGTCGTTGACCATCGACAAGCTGCTGAACAAGGAGATCAACTCCAAGGTGACGGTGTCGGACGCGGACATTGCCAGCTACTACAACCAGCACAAGGCGGAGTTCGACCTGATCGAGACGCAGTACCACCTGGCGGCGATTCGCGTGACCAGCGTGCCTTCGGCGCAACCCGGCAACCTGCAGGGGAGCAAGGCGACAACCGACGCGGAGGCCAAGAAGAAGATCGAGGCGCTGAAGAACCGGCTCGACAGCGGCGAAGACTTTGGCGCGATCGCGATGAATTTTTCCGAAGACCCGAGCACCGCCTCAAGCGGCGGCGACATGGGATTTGTGCCGGAGAGCCAGTTGCGGTCGGACCCCACGGTGGGGGCCGCGATCCTGAAGCTGAAGCCGGGACAGATGACGGAGATCTTCCCGCTGATCGACGCGCAAAGCAAGAAAGCGGTGGGCTATACGATCTACAAGCTGCTGGAGCGCGAGCCGGCCGGGCAGCGCGAGATCTCCGATCCCGTGGTGCAACAGCACATCCGCCAACTGCTGCACGATGGGCGGTCGCAACTGCTCAAGAATGCTTACTTCGAGATACTGCGCGACCAGGCGAAGGTGGAGAACTTCTTCGCCGAAGAGATCTTCAAGAACGACGCGAAGTAGGGTGGGGCTTCGCCAGAATGAGGCGGCAGGCCAGTTCTAGTTGAAGCGGCGGAGCTTGAAGAGGAGTTGGCGGAAGACGCCCATCCAGACGGCGGCGTCGCTCGCGTCCAGGGACATTCGACGGAGCAGGCGGCGCAGTTGCACGGGGTCGCTGTTGGCGGGGTGGCGGCGCTGGTATCCCGACCTTTCGAGGGTCTCGGCGAGCAAGGCGGTCAGGCGTTCGAGATCGGCGGCGGAAGTGGGTTCCGCGGCGACTGGGGAGTCTGCGGCGACCGCATGAGCTTCGGCGGCGGGGTTCGATTCACTGGGAGGGACCGCGGCGGGCCCACGCACCAACTCATAGAGACAGACCGCGACGGCCTGGCCGAGGTTCAGGGAGAGATGGCGCGCGCCTGCGACCTGCTGCATGGGGATGGTGAGGAGAAAGTTGCAGTGGCTCAGCTCTTCGTTGCTGAGGCCGGTCTTCTCGGAGCCGAAGAGCAGGGCGACGCGGCCTGGGTTGCTATTGGGGCCTGTGCCGCGGCGAAGTTCGGCGCGGATGCGGGGCGCGGCTTCATGCAGCAGGAGCAGGGGGTGCTGCAGGTCGCGCTCGCCCACGGCGGTGGTGCCGACGACCAGGGTGCAGTCGGCGATGGCTTCGGCGAGAGTGGCGCAGGCGACCGCATCGGCGAGGACCTCGGAGGCGTCGACGGCGGAGCGGGCGCTCTCGAAGGGGACGGGGAAGTCGTTGACCACGCGCAGATGGCGGAGGCCGAAGTCGTGCATGGCGCGTGCGGCTGCTCCGATGTTGTTGGGGTTGCGCGCGCGGACCAGGACGATGTGGATGCGGTCAAGCTCTTCAGGGGTCGGCATCGAGTTCTATTGTAAGGTTTCGGCGATGAGCTGTGGGCTGAAGTTCCGAGGGAGAAAGGGACGGGCTGTTAAGGCAGGATTGTGTTCGTCGGGGTTCCTTCGGCTACGCTCAGGACAGGCTCTTCGACTCCGCCTCCCGCGATGAGACTGCGGGAGGCTCCGCTCAGGATGACAGCTTCGTAATGGACCTTCTTCAACTACACTCTTAGATTGCGGCGCTTATGGCGGACGACTTCGCACAACTCGTGAAGCAGCAGGCGGACATCGTGCGCATTGTGGGCGAATACCTGAAGCTGCGCAAGACGGGCGCGCAGAACTACACGGGGCTGTGTCCCTTCCACAAGGAGAAGACCGCGTCGTTCAGCGTGAATGCGACGCATGGGTACTACTACTGCTTCGGCTGCCACGAGAAGGGCGATGTCTTCAACTTTGTGATGAAGATGGAGGGGCTGAGCTTTCCCGAGGCGGTGCGCGCGGTGGCGGCGAAGGCTGGGATTGCGCTGCCCAAGCGGGAGTTCAACACGCCGGAGGAGGCGCGCCAGTACGGGGAGCAGGCGGACTTGCGGCGGCAACTGATCGATCTGCACGAGGCTGCGGTGCAGTACTTCGAGGCGCAGTTGAAGGCCCCTGAGGCGGCGCGGGCGCGGGAGTATCTGAGCGGGCGGGGCGTCTCGGCGGAGACGATCAAGACCTTCCGCATCGGCTACGCGCCGGGCGACTTCAACGCGATGCGCGACCGGTTGAAGACGCAATTTTCCGAGGAGGCGATGCGGGCGAGCGGACTGTTCAGCTCGAAAGAGAAGAGCGACGACGGCCTGCCGACCGGCGAACTTTATGCGCGCTTCCGCAAGCGGATTACCTTTCCCATTGCGAACGAGGCGGGCAAAGTGATTGCGTTCACGGCGCGTGCGCTGGATGTGGACGACAAGAATGCGAAGTATCTCAACTCGCCGGAGACTGTGCTGTACACCAAGGGCAACGTGCTGTTCAACCTGGACAAGGCGAAGGGGGAGATGCGCAAGAGCGACTTCGCTGTGCTGGTGGAGGGGCAGATGGACTGCATCTCGGTGTACATGGCGGGGATTCGCAATGTGCTGGCGATCTCCGGCACGGCGTTTACGGAGACGCAGGTGCGTTTGCTGGGGCGGTTTACCAAGCGCGTGATCGTGAACTTCGACCCGGACACGGCGGGGGCGACAGCGGCGGAGAAGTCGATCGCGCTGCTGACGGAGGAGGACTTTGATGTAAAGCTGGTGACGCTGGAGGGCGGGCTGGATCCGGACCGGTTTGTGCGCGAGAAGGGGATCGAGGCGTACGGGGCAGCGTTGCGCGGGGCCAAGCGCCACTCGGATTACCTGATCGATCGCGCGCGGCAGTTGTTTCCCGGCCACAGCGCGGAGGCCAAGGTGAACGCGATGAATTTTTTGCTGCCGCACATCCGCCGCATGGCCCACCCGATCCGCAGAAACCAGTTTGCGGAGGACGCGGCGAACAAGCTGGGGATCGACTCGGCGCTGATGCGCCAGGAACTGAAGCAGGCCGCGGCGCATCGCCTGGCCAGCGTTCCGGCACAGCGGACGGAGTTGCTGACGGAGACGGAGAGGGTCCTGCTGCGCGCTCTGGTGCTGCCGGAGAGCAACCCGGCGCGGATGCTTGCAGCGCGGAAGCTGGCGGAGAACTCAGCGTGGATTGCAGACCTAGCCACGGCGGACCTGCTGGACACGCTGGCCAATGCGCCTGCGCCGTCGAACCCGCTGGACGCCGCCGCTACCGACGAGGCACGCGCGCAGTTGGCACAGGCGTTGGAGTACACGCCCGGTGCGAACGATCCCGCGCTGCTGGCGCAGGTGGAAGACACGCTGCACACGCTGGAAGGGCGTCGCCTGGAGCGTCGCCAGCGCGAGCTGCGCTCGCAGATTGCCGAGGCCGACCGGCGTGGTGACCAGGAGATGCTAGGGCAGCTCATTCAGGAGAAGCTACAAATTGATCGCCAGCTCCGCGCTCAGTAAATATCCTCCGGCAGAGCCGCGAGGGGGCTCCCAATTTGAATAGCGAGAAATCAATTCTCGACGCATCGCCAGTGGGGCATAGAAATCGACTAATTCTGCCTGCTGAATCCCTCAGTTCAACGATGGCCTGGTCATGCTTTTCTCCAGAATGCGCTGGTGTATCATTTCGTTATGAGTCTTCCTCGTCGAGTATTTCAATACGTCAGGGCCTATGTTGGTCTGGGAAGCCTGAACCGTCGAACCGAGAGCATGGTCGACCATCCACAGGAGATCGTTGCCCAGTGTTTCAGCTACGCCGATGCGTTCCTCCAGCCGGTTCAAGTTCCGGAAGAAATTACCTCGCTGCTTGAGGACGTGAAGAAGCTAAATCCAAAAAGAGTCCTTGAGATTGGCACCTGCAAAGGCGGAACACTGTACCTCTGGACCCGTGCCGCCCAACCCGATGCGACAATAGTCAGCGTTGACCTGCGGAGTGGAAAAGTCAGCGGCAGCTATTCCCGCCTGCGAACACCCATTTACCGCCGGTTTGCGCGAAGACAGCAACGACTGCATTTGGTGAGGGCCGACTCCCATCAAATGAATACGCTCGAACAGGTGAAGCGGCTATTTGGGGGATCCGAGATCGATTTCTTGTTTATTGATGGCGATCATAGCTACGAGGGCGTGAAGCGAGACTGGGAGATGTATTCAACCTTGGTCCGCAAAGGTGGAATCATTGCTTTTCACGACGTGGCCGGCAACTATGGAGAGACGCATGTTAAGCAATGTTGGGACGAGATTAAAGATAACTTCCGCCATTGCGAATACATGGTTCATCCTGAAGGGCTCTACGGGATTGGTGTGATTTTCAAGTAAATATCCCCGGTGCCCCATCCGCCTCTGGAACATCCCGGTTGGCGTTCACTCCATGCTGCCGTGTCGCCCGTGGGATCACCGCGCAAAAAGTGCCTGCAGCAAGACCTGATCGACTTCCTTCACTTGGATCTTGCCATTAAACGCAGAATCTGCGGAGCCTTCAATGCCCACTCTCGATCGAAGTGGGTATCGAGAGACCCTCTGCTCGCCAGAGCCAATAGGTCATCGAGCGCGCCGCGCAGTTCGATTTTCACGAAGGTCTTTTTGAAATAATTGAGATCGACTAGGCGCGGATAGTTACCGGTTCCAACAATACTCCCAAAATCTATAAAGATATGTTGCGAATAAAACGGAGTGGTGTAGACGTTGATGTTGCGGCCTGCGGTATATCCATTTACAAAGATATCAACCCCGGCGGAGCGGATCTTTTCAATGAAATACTCCCGGCCAAGCAGATGGACCACCGAGAGGAAAAAGGCGGCATTTATCCGAGAGCGGTTATACAAATCGGCTAGAAACAATCCGTCGTTGCGCAGATATCTTCTGTAATTATCCAGCGACGGATTTGGGTCGTTACAGTAGAACTCGTACTTCGCAAACAGACTGAAGTCAATTGAGTGTCTCTCGCAGAACATCTTCATCAGCAGCGGGCTGGTTCCGAACGATCCACAGAACACAACCTGTTTTTTCCCAAGAAGCAGCTTGATACTCTGAATGATCCTTCCCTCACTCTGAAAAATGTTCTTCAAAGGCATCAATACGGTTTTTATTCTTGCGCCTAGCAGTATCGCCGCGGTCCTTAAATCGAAGCGGAGCGGAGATCCGTTGAAACTCAGCTCGCCTTCCCGATAAAGGCTTTGGAACTTGTATTCCACCTGAGACATTTGCGAAACTTCCCCGACAATAAGTGCTGTCAAATCGGCGTCGCGTCCAAGCGAAAGGCCTGCTTTTTCAATTAATCTTCCGTCCCTCAACCCATCCCATAGGATATAAAAAAATTTAGTACTATGCAGGCCTGGACCATCGTGGCCTGGGGGGAGCAGGGATATGTCGTCGAAGAAAACTGCGCGATCAAAACCGTCATTCAGAGGGGGAACGATGGATGGATTCGATTTGATTCCAAGGTAAGCCCACCAATACTTCGATGAGCCGAGATACATACTTATCTTCGCTGGCGACGGCCGGTCCTGTAATCTGCCCATCTATCCTCTTCTCCGAGGCGTCTAAATCCTTTGGCCCGACTCAACGGTCATGTCTGGTCAGCGTGTAGATGATATTTTACGGCATACGGTATACTTTATCGCACCGCGCAAGATCAAGGTTCTCTTTTCCTGGACGCTACAACCGGTCTCGTAAATGCCTTCGGGCCCATTTGGCCGATTGTGAGACCCGCCAACAAGGCGGGGCCCATGAACTCCGCGAGTCGATGCAGATGGTTTATGCGACTGGTTCGAGACGCACGCAAGCATTTCAATCTCACAGGTCGGGAGCGCAGCTTGGATAGCGGAATAAAACGACGACTCGCCCTCGGTTTCGCCTCCAACTGGGTTGGCAAGCTGGCCAGCACCATCACGCAGCTCGTCCAGGTCCCTGTCTTCTTCCACTTCTGGGCGACCAGCGTCTATGGCGACTGGCTGATCGTCAGCGCGATTCCCACCTATCTCACGTTTTCCAGCATCGGCTTCGGCAATGTGGCCTCCAACGAGATGACGATGCTCAACTCGGCCGGCGACCGCGAGGGAGCGCTGCGCGTCTTTCAAAGCTGCTGGTGGCTCATCTCGATGATCTGTGCGGCGGTTGGACTGCTTCTGGTGCCTATACTCTATCTGGTCCCCGCCGCGAGCCTGCTCAACATCCACGCCATCAGCGAGTCCGACACCAAGTGGACCATCTTTTACCTCGGTTTTTCCGTGCTGCTGGGCCAACTGGAGCAGTTGATGAGCGCGGCCTACACCTGCGTGGCGCGCTACCCCTACGGCACATTCGTCAAGAACATGATCTCGCTGGCCGCCTTCGCGACGACCATGGCGCCGGTGGTACTGGGCTACGGTCCACGCACGGTCGCGCTGGTGTTCTTCGTGGCCAACGGCATCGGCACCGTCACTTTCTGGCTGTTTGTGCGCAAGGACATTCCCTGGATCGAGTTCGGGTGGAAGCACGCGCGGTTCAGCGAGATACGCCGCCTCGCCTCGCCTGCGTTCGCCTTCATGGGATTTCCCATCGGCAACGCGCTCAACCTGCAGGGAACCCTGATCGCCGTCGGTTATGCGCTGGGACCGATCGACGTGGCGATCTTCGCCACCGCGCGCACCGTCTCGCGGGTGGCGCTGCAGATGGTGCAGATGGTGAACATCACCTTCTGGCCGGAGGTGTCGCTGGCGTACGGCGCAAGGAATGAAGCCCTCACCCGGGCGCTACACCGTCGCGCCTGCCAACTGGCCCTGATCATCGGGGTGGTCATGGTTGCCGGCGTGATAGCGGTAGGGCCGTCCTTTCTGCACCACTGGACGGGAGGACACGTGCCGCCCAGCCGCGGACTGCTGACCATTCTGCTAGTGGTGGTGGTTTTCTACTCCCTGTGGTCAACCAGCTCCACGATGATGGCCTCGACCAATCAGCACCAGAGGATGGCCGCCATCTACGTGGTGGCGACCAGCCTGACCTGCGTAGCGTGCTTCTACCTTGCGCGCTGGCAGGGGTTGTACGGCGCTGCGGCGGCGTTGCTGATCTCGGAGCTGGCGATGAACTGCTATGTGCTGCCCGCGTCGCTGCGCATCGCGCACGACACGTTTCCCGCGTTCATGGCCAGTCTGATGCACTATCCGCCATCACTGAAGCCTGGGGTGCTGCTGGCGCGGCTGCGGCGGGGGAAGGCGGAACCCAAATAGCCACGGCCGTGAGTCATTTTTCGCGCCTGGTTCATCTAACGATGTGGTAGGCTAGTATGAAATGGGGACGTGTGCCTATGAATGCCCTGATCTGCCATGAGGCGATCGGGCTTGCCACCGCGGTCACTACCGCAACTACTCCCCATCGACCCCGAAACAACCAAGGGAATAGTCTGCCTAAACCCCTGACGGCCCCACAATAATTTCTCCCCAGGAGCGCGCACCGCCGTGGCTGAAGAAATCGACAAGACCGACAAGATCGAGAAGATCGACAAGATCGACAAGTTTGAAGATGAGTTGGCGAAACTCATCGACACCGGAAAAGAGAAGGGCTACCTGACCTTTGGCGAGGTCAACGACCTGCTGCCCGGCGACATCACCTCGCCCGACGAACTGGACGACCTGATGACGACCATCAACACCCAGGGCATCGATGTGCTCACGGGCGACGGCCGCATGGGCGCGGACCGCGACAAGTACGAGCCTGAGGCGGGCGAAGAGTCCGACGACGTGGAGCTCGACCTGTCGCCGGGGACGCTGGAGAAGACCAACGATCCGGTGCGCATGTACCTGCGCGAGATGGGCACGGTGCCGCTGCTGACGCGCGAGGGCGAGGTGGAGATCGCCAAGCGCATCGAGCGGGGACAGAACCGCGTGATGAAGGCCATCTCGCGCTCGCCGATCGTGATCCACGAGATCGTGGGCCTGGGCGAAGACCTGCGCCGCGGCGTGCGCAACATCAAGGAAGTGGTGACCTTCGACGAAGAGGAGCTGACCGAAGAGATCCTGCAGGCCCGCGTGCACTCCACCGTGAGCCGCATCGACGTGATTGTGAAGCACCAGAAGAAGGTGCAGACGCTTAGCGAGAAGGCGGCCTCGCACAGCGGCAAGGAGACAAAAGCCAAGGCCCGCGAGCTGCGCAAGACGCGCTGGCTGCTGGGCCGTGAGCACGTCTACATCAACCGCATCATTCGCGAGTTCAAGTACACCAACTCCGAGAAGAAGCGGCTGCTGGACAAGGTGAACAAGACGGTGGACGCGATGCGCACGCTGGAGCGGCAGATCAAGTCGCTGGAAGCCAAGCACGAGGCGTCGAAGTCCGAAGATCTGCGCAAGGAGTACCGCCGCCAGCAGAAGAACTGCCGCATCGACCTGGAGCGCATCGAGAAGGACGCAGGCACGCCTATTGGGGACCTGAAGCGGACGCAGCGGGAGATGATCCAGGGCGACATGGACGCGGAGCGCGCCAAGCGCGAGCTGATCGAGGCCAACCTGCGGCTGGTGGTCTCCATTGCCAAGAAGTACACCAACCGGGGCTTGCAGTTTCTGGACCTGATCCAGGAGGGCAACATCGGGTTGATGAAGGCGGTGGACAAGTTCGAGTACCGCCGCGGATACAAGTTCTCGACCTACGCGACGTGGTGGATCCGCCAGGCAATCACGCGCGCCATCGCCGACCAGGCGCGGACCATCCGCATTCCGGTGCACATGATCGAAACCATCAACAAGCTGATCCGGACATCGCGGCAACTGGTGCAGGAGCTGGGCCGCGAGGCCTCGTCGGAGGAGATCGCCAAGCGCATGGACATTCCCGTGGCCAAGGTGCGCAAGGTGCTGAAGATCGCGCAGGAGCCGATCTCGCTGGAGACGCCGATCGGCGAAGAGGAGGACTCGCACCTGGGAGACTTCATCGAAGACCGCATGGCGGTCTCGCCCGCGGACGCGGTGATTGCGGTGAACCTGAAGGAGTACACCAGCCAGGTGCTGCGCACGCTGACGCCGCGCGAAGAGCGCGTGATCAAGATGCGCTTCGGTCTCGAAGATGGATCGGAGCACACGCTGGAGGAGGTTGGGCAGAGCTTCCAGGTGACGCGCGAGAGGATCCGGCAGATCGAAGCCAAGGCGCTGCGCAAGCTGCGCCACCCCAGCCGTAGCCGCAAACTGAAGGCGTTTGTGGATGGGGTGAAGGACATCTAACGCGAGCTTGAATTTGGAATTATGTAAATGAGAACGGGCGGTCAGTGGAAGTACACTGGCCGCCCGTATGTTATTTCAAGGTGAGAAATCGTCCGCTCGGCGAACGAGCTATTCCTTCTGCATTACGGCCAGCTCGTTTCCGGAAGGGTCGGTGAAGTGAAAGCGGCGGCCGCCGGGGAAGGAGAAGATGGGCAGCGTGATGCGCCCGCCTGCAGCTACGATTCTCTTCTCCATCGCTTCGAGGTCGTTGGTGTCGATGACGGCCAGCGGGAATTTGGTGCGGCCTTCGGCAGGGCTTGCACCGTTCAGTCCGCCGGTCAGGCCGGAGTTGGAGAACTCGGCGTAGTCCGGGCCGAAGTCTCGGAAGCTCCAGGCGAAGAGGGAGTGGTAGAACTGCTTGCAGGCCGCTACGTCGTTGGAGGGCAGTTCGAGATAAACGATGGGTGATTTTGGCATAAGAATCTCCTCAATTCGGATCGCCGCTTGAACCCCCATCCGCGCCGCCGCGCCGTGGTTTGCGGAGCAGGTAGAGGCCGGACGATCCGGCCTCGCGAGGTACATAGAAAAAGTAGCATAATTTTCTCGATCTACACACGCCAAGGCAGTCTGCGGACGGCTCTGCGATAATCGAGGCAACGGAGGGAGTCTGAAGGTGAACCCAGGCGATCCGCAGAAAGATCATCTCGAAGAAACCGCCATCTCCACCCTCCTGCGCCGATTCTTTCCGTTCTACTGCGCGCTGGCGGCTCTGGCCACCTTCGGCTACGCGCTCTACGACGGCTACCAGATTGACGGCGACGCGGTGGCGTATATGGACCTGGGCGACCTGCTGCGCGCGCATCACTGGGCGGGGATCGTCAACGGCTACTGGCACCCCATGTACCCGGCGTTCCTGGCGCTGGGACACATGCTCTTGGGGGCAACTCCGGCTACTGAGCTGCGGGCGTACTACTTCGTCAACTTTGGGATATTTCTGCTGGGGATGGTGGCTATCGTCTGCTTCACCGATTCGCTTGCGCGGTTGAGGGAGACAGCGGGTCAGCGAATCAGCGAGTCAGCGAGTCAGCGAGCGAGCTATCTGCTGGACCGGACGATGCTGCGCTACCTGGGACTGGCGCTGCTGGTGATTGCCAGCCAGCGCGAGCTATCGATGGGCAAGGTCCGGCCCGACGCGCTGCTGCAGGCGTTCCTGCTCTTTGCGATCGCCGCGCTGCTGACGCATCTGGCCAGCGGTCGCCTGCGCTATGCCGCGCTGATGGGCGTGGCGCTGGGATGCGCCTATCTCACCAAGTCGTTCGCGTTTGTCTTTGCATTTCTCTGCATTATTGCGCTTGCGCTCTTCCGCTGGATTTGGCTGCGGCACGGACTGATGCGAATCCTGTCTGCCGCGCTGATCGCCTTCACATGCTTTGTGGTTGTGGCGGGGCCATACGTTGCCGCGCTCTCCCACCAGAGGCACCGCTTCGACTTCGGCGACTCCGGCACGCTGAACTACGCGTGGTACGTCGGCGGCACCGAAAAGATGCACCTGCAGCCAACCCAGACCGGACAGTTTGGCTCCTCCGAGGTCGATCTCAAACATCCCGAGAAGGAGTTGATGCACACGCCGCTGGTCCTCAGCTACGCCGAGATGCCGTACGGCACCTACCCGGACTGGTTCGACACCACCTACTGGAACGAGCAGATCAAGCCTCACTTCAGCCTGCGCCAGGACCTTCCGCGCGCCACGCGCGACTCGGTCCTGATGGTCCGCTACCTCTTCAACCACCCCGAGGCGCTGCTGCTGCTGGCGCTGCTGGTGCTGCTGGGGGCGCGCCCCGAGTTGCGGTGGAAGCCCGGCAGGCACGGCACAAACGCTTTCTGGCTGGTTCCGCTGCTGCTGGGCGTCGCCATCTGGTGCATCTATGCCATCGTCAACACGGAAGAGCGCTATGTAACGGTGGCGTATTTTTGCGTGATTCTGACGCTCTTCGCCGCGCTGCGCCTGCCCGATGCGCAGAGCGAAGCGGACTCGCCGGCGGCGCGCGGCCCGGCCGCAAATCTTCGCTTCACCGCCTCGGCGCTGATTCTTCTGCTTGCGCTGCTGGCCACCTGCGAGAGCCTGCGCACGGTCTTTGAAGACCGGCGACAACTCTCGCTGGTCAAGTCTCCCGGCGGCTGGTACTCGCCCACCATGGTCCACATCGCGGAGGGTTTGCAATCGCTTGGCGTAAAGCCCGGAGATACGGTCGCCTGCATCGGCCACACGGCCTGCCTCAACGACCCGTACTGGGCGCGGCTGGCCGGGGCGCGCATTCTTACCGAGATCTACGACCCCGAAACTCCGGTTTATCCCTTCCTGGCCGATCTGCCCAACCGGGATGAGGTGATCGCCACGGTCCGCGCCCAGGGCGCGAAGGTCCTGGTCGGCGACTTCGACAACGCTCGCGTCAGCGACTCCAACCCAGCCTTCCGGGGCTGGCAACAGCTCGGCGACACCACTTTTTATGCGTTGCCGCTGCGATGAGTGCTTTGACCGTTCTCCGTTGACCGTACACAGCAAAACGCACCGACGCACAACGAACAACGGAGAACAAACAACGTACAACGCCTTCGTTTTGCTACCATCACCCCATGGCCGATCTCGAACTTACGATTCTTATGCCGTGTCTCAATGAGGCGGAGACCCTGGCCATCTGCGTGCGCCAGGCGGTTGCGGCGATCGAAGCCAGCGGCGTCACGGGCGAGGTGGTGGTGGCCGACAATGGGTCGATCGACGGCTCGCAGGAGATCGCCCGCGCTGAGGGCGCGCGCGTCGTCGATGTTGCCACGCGCGGCTACGGCGCCGCGCTGATCGCCGGGATCGAGGCGGCCCGCGGCAAGTACGTGATGATGGCCGACGCCGACGCCAGCTACCACTTCGAGCACCTGCCGCGCTTCCTACCCCGGCTGGAGGAGGGCTACGACCTGGTGATGGGCAACCGATTTGCCGGGGCCATCGAGCGCGGCGCGATGCCGCCGCTGCATAAGTACATCGGGAACCCCATCCTCTCCGCGGTTGGGCGGATTTTTTTCTCCATTCCGGTGCGCGACTTCCACTGTGGTCTGCGCGCCTTCCGCCGCGACCGGATTCTGGGGCTGAATCTGCGCACGACGGGGATGGAGTTTGCTTCGGAGATGGTGGTGAAGAGCTCGCTGGCGGGGTTGCGCATGACCGAAGTGCCGACCACTCTCTCGCCCGACGGCCGCTCGCGCCCGCCGCATCTGCGCTCGTGGCGCGACGGCTGGCGACACCTGCGCTTCCTGCTGCTCTACAGCCCGCGCTGGCTCTTCTTCTACCCTGGGCTGGCCGCGCTGGCGGTGGGGCTTGTGCTCGCCGCCGCGCTGCTGCCCGGGCCGCTTCGCGTGGGCGCGTACACCTTCGACGTCGACACGCTGACCTATGCGCTGGGCCTGGTGCTGATCGGGGCGCACATCACCGTGTTTGCCGTGTCGGCCAAGGTCTTTGGGACGCAGGAGGGATTTCTTCCGCCCAACCCGCAGTTCGAGCGGCTGTTCAAACACATCACGCTGGAGACAGGGCTTCTCTTCGGCTGCCTGCTGCTGCTACTGGGCGCGGGAATCCTGGGTTACGCGATCTATCTGTGGCATGCGGCGGGCTTCGGAGCGCTCTCGCCGACGCACATGCTGCGGCTGACGCTGCCCTCGGCCACGCTGCTCATGCTGGGCGTGGAGGTGATCTTCGGCAGCTTCTTCCTGAGCCTGCTGGGGCTGAATAGACGCTGAGGAAAATTTCGTCCCTCGTTCGGCAACGCGCGGCTAGCCGGCGCGGCGGTCTTCAAGGAGGTCGTCGAGCATCTCGGAGAGGGTGTCGGCGCGGGAGCGCATGGAGTCTTCGGAGCGGTCCCGGCTTCCGGCCAGAGCGTCGTAGCGCGCGCGCAGGGTCGTCAGATCGTCGGCGATGTTGAGCGCAGCCAGCACCGCGACGCGCAACGAATCGGCCGTGCCGCCGTGGGCCGCGACCGCGCGCATCTTGGCGTCCACCAGAGCGGCAATCTGCTGGATGTACGCGTCGTCGGTGCCGCGCAGGTTGTAGGTCTGGTCGTAGATTTCGACGCTGACCGCGTTGGGAGTGGGTGCGCCGCCGGGGCCGTCGGAGGCGGCATTCGTCGAAGGATTGCCACCCAGGCCAGATTCATCCCGATTATCGTTCCACTGCGTCACGCGCGTCTCCTCTCCCGATGGTGTGGATCTGAACTGGCGCAGCCGATCGCATTGCAGCGGCCCAGACTACAGCAGCTCGTCCATCTGGTGCAGCATGCGCTCGACCCGCTGGCGCACCGCGTCGCGCTCCTGGATGAGCACGGCGATCTGGCTTTCGGCGGCTGCTTTCTCGCGCTGGGCGGCCTGCGCCTGGCTCTGCGCGGCCTGGATCTGGCCCTGGATCGCATCAGCCTGGCTCTGGGCGGATGCAATCTTGCTTTGGGCCGCCTGCACAGCTTCCGCCTGCGCGGCAAGCTGCTGGCGCAGCGACGCGATTTCGGCCTCGGCTGCGCTACGCGCCTCGCGCTCGCGCTTTACGATCTCCACTGCCCGCAACACCTTCTGCTCGAGCGCCTGAAACTCATCCACACTGATAGCGGAACTCATAGTCGCAAGTATAGAGCGGATTGAGTGCCAATCGGCCTCTCCGTGATTGTGCAAAACGGGGCTTCTATTGGGAGAGCAGACTCCCCGAAGCAGTCTCGCAGGACCGAAGGACAAATACGGAGATTCTGGCTACGCCAGAATGACGACGCTTAAGGGTTGCTCCAGAATGACGGACTGCCGGGCTTGGTTATGTTCGGATTGCGCCGCCGAGGGAGGTGAGGGCGGCGATGAGCCTGGACGACCACTCGGACAACTCGTCCTCGCGCAGGGTGCGCTGGGTGGACTGGAAGACGCAACGCAGCAACAGGGCGTAGTGGCCGGCCGGCGCTGCCGATGGGGAGCCGGCTCGCGCATCGCGGAAGATCTCGACCGGGGTGAAGCGCGTGAGTTCGGAGATGGCGAGCGCGGCGATTGCTTGGGCGATGGTGCGCCACTGGACGGCGTCGGCGAAGGTGAAGGAGAAGTCGCGCTCGACGGCCTGGAAGCGGGAGAGCTCGCGCGCGGCGGCGCGGCGCAGCGGCAGGCGATAGAGGGTGTCGAGGTCGAGTTGGGCAAGGAAGACGGGCTGGCGCAGCTTGCGGGCCTCGCGCTGTGAAGCAACCAGCTCGCCGAAGCATGCGATGGGTGCGCCGTTGAGCAGAGCCGTGGCGCTGCGGCCCGGCTCGAGCCACGCGGGCGCGTCGGGCGAGAAGGCGAGCGCAGAGGCGGCGCTGGCGGAGAGCGCGTCCACGGATGCGGCAAAGAGCGAGAGCAGCGATTCGATGACAGACTTCAGCTCAAAGACACCGGCGTCTTTGGAGCTGTGCAGGCGCGTCGGCGGCAGCTCTCCAGTGAGGCCGAGCGAGAGGCTGGGCGACTCGACTACCTGATCGGGCGAGCCGGTGAAGATTGTGCCCTGTTCGAAGAGGCGCGCCTCGCGGACGTCGCGGTTGAGGTTGTGGGCGAGCATGGCGAGCATTCCCGGCGCGAGCGATGGGCGCAGCAGACGGGCCTCGTCGGAGAGCGGATTTTCCAGCGCGATGAGGCCGTCTGAGGTGGATTGCTGATTCCGATTCGCCGCGAGGAAGGTTGCGCCGTCGGATTCGGACGCGAAGCTGCTGGAGATCGCCTCCGAGTAGCCAAGGGCCAGCAGACGCGCGCGGACGGCGGACTCCGCGGCGGCTGTCGGATGCGCGATAACGGGCAGCGCCGTGGGCAACGTGTTGGCGAAGCGGTTGTAGCCATAGACGCGGGCAACCTCTTCGACGAGGTCGATCTCGCGTTCCAGGTCGAGCCGCCAGGAGGGGAGTTGGACGGAGAAAGTTGCAGGTTGCAGGTTGTCAGTTGCAGGTTGAAGAGCGCTGGTTGAGGATTCGGTGAGGGTGCAGCCCAGTGCGGTGAGGACCTGGCGGACCAGCTCGGCGGTGAGGGCGGATTGGTTTGGCTGGTCCTCGAGGGTTGTGCCGAGATGGCGCCGGACCTGACCCAGCGATAGCGCAATGGGCGGGCGGGATGCGGTGCGCGCGACGATGGCTGGGACGACGACGTCGACCAGTTCGCCCACGGGTGCGCCGCCGGATTGCAGAATGAGCCTGGCGACCAGCGCGCTGGCAACCGGGCAGGCGTTGAAGTCCGCGCCGCGCTCGAAGCGGTGCGATGCATCAGTGTGCAGGCCGTGGCGTCGCGCGCTGAGCCGGACACTGGTGGGGTCGAACCACGCGGCCTCGATCAAAATGTTTTTGGTGTCGGCGGTAATCATGGAGTCCCAGCCGCCCATGACGCCGGCCAGCCCCAGCGCCTTGACGTGGTCGGCGATAACGAGATCGTCGGCTTCGAGCGTGTGCTCGGAGCCATCGAGAAGCTTGAGCCGCTCGCCCTGGCGCGCCAGGCGGACGATGATTCCGCCGTCGAGCTTGTCCAGGTCGAAGGCGTGGGTGGGATGGCCCATGCCTTGCAGAACGAAGTTGGAAGCATCGACTGCATTGGAGATGGGCTTCGATCCCAGCAGCGCGAAGTACTCGGCGACGACCCCGGTGGAGGGCGCGATGGTGACGTTGCGCAGGACGCGCGCGGTGAAGCGGCCGCAGAGGTTTTGGGCTGTTGGCGCGATCTCGACGGAGAAGGGCTTCGCGGCGGGCTGTGCGGCGGGCAGCGCGGTGTCGAGCGTGGCGAGCGGGAGGTTGTAGATGGTGGCGGCCTCGCGCGCGATGCCGTAGTGGTTCATCGCATCGACGCGGTTGGTGGTGATGTCCATCTCGAAGAGGTGGCCGTTACCGGGGCCAAGGTCGTGGATGCCTTCGACGGCGATGCCGCGCAGGGTGAGGTCATCGGCGAGTTGGCGGTCGTCTGCGGCGATGCCGGGAACGTAGCTGCGCAGCCATTTGGAGAGGACGTTCATGGGATTATCGCGACGATCAGGCTACTCAGACTTCCAGTCTTTTCCGGGCATAATTCGTTTCATGAAGTCATCGAAGAGGGGAACGGTAAAGGCTGTATCGCCGTGACTCGGACTCCATATCATTCCCTTTAGAATAAGGTTTTGACGTAGTGGTGCAAGCGTACTGACCGCTTTCCCAATACATGCAGCAATATCGCCCGAGCGATGGAGCGGCTCCGGGCCAAGCTCCGCCATAGCTCGAAGGTATCGCTTCTCAGTGGGCGTAAGGCGGTCGAAGCGAACACGAAAGAAGCTCTCGTCGAGCGCTGCGATGGCCTGTGCGGATGCAGTTTTAACGTTCTCCAGAGTGATAGGGCTCTCACTGGCAACCTCCCAGGAGTGCTTTCCCCACTCCTGCAGAAAGTATGGATAGCCCTTGGTCTGTTCGATAATTTCGGCCAAGGCTTCTGGCGTAAACTCCACTCCTTCATCATGTGCAGGCTTCTGAAGTGCGAGTTTCGCCTCGGAATCGTTGAGTGGCCCAATCATGGGAAAGTCGAAGAGGCGCTCTGCATATGACTTGGCCTCGCCAGATAATCCGCGAAGCTGTGGCAGTCCAGCGCCAACAACCGTAACTGGAAGACTGGCCTGCGAAGTTCGGTGCAAGGCCGAGATCAGAGCGGCAAGCTGATTTCGTTCGACATACTGTAGTTCGTCAAGAAAGAGAACAACAGCCGTACCCCCACTCTGAGCGGCTCGACCCACCTCTTCGAGAAGTGCAGTGAGATCGCCCTCCAGATCGCCATTGTCCGCCAGCCCTGGTTCGGGATCCACATCGAAGCCCACTTCGATGTCGTTGTACTTGAGTTTTAGACTCTTTGCAAAACCGGCAAGGGCCCGGAGTGCCCGCTTTGCCTTGTCCTTGGCAGAGCCGATCAGGCTGAGCTGTAGCAGGGCCAGTCGCAGCTGAGGCGCAATCATTGCAGGAAGTGAGCGATTTTCGGGAGCCTCCACGCGCAGGGTGCATATATTCGTAGCAGCCGCATCGGCCCGCATCTGCTCCAGCAGAACCGTCTTCCCCACGCCGCGCAGCCCTACCATCAGAACACTTTTGGCGGCTCTGCCGATGCGAAGACGCTCGACCGCAACCCGAACCTGCTCCCGCAGTGCATCGCGTCCAGCAAGTGCTGGCGGTGGTGAGCCTGCGCCGGGAGAGTACGGATTGCGTATCGCGTCCATATATATTGTTTATATCAAACTTAGCGGTGTTATGTGGAAAAGATAACTTTGCTAATTTCGCTATAAATTCCCGATCTATAGATCTATCAGTCAATCCTATGCGAACTGCTCCAGGAAGCGCATGTCGCCGGAGAAGAATTGGCCGATCTCGGAGATGCCGTGCTGGACCATGGCGATGCGCTCGACTCCCATGCCGAAGGCGAAGCCGCTGATCTTTGCGGGATTGTAGGCTTCGTCCGCGGGATTGAGCTTGCGGCGCTCCTCTGTGACGCTGGCGAAGACGGTGGGGTCAACCATTCCGCAGCCCAGAAGCTCGATCCAGCCGGAGTACTTGCATCGGCGGCAGCCCGCGCCGGCGCAGAAGATGCAGGAGATTTGCACGTCGGCGCTGGGTTCGGTGAAGGGGAAGAAGCTGGGGAAGAAACGCGTCTTGACGCTGGAGCCGAAGAGCGCCTTCATGGCGTGGTCGAGCGTTCCCTTCAGGTCGGAGAAGGTGATGTTGGTGTCGACCGCGAGGCCTTCGACCTGGTGGAAGATGGGCGAATGGGTGGCGTCGGCGGCGTCGTTGCGGTGGACCTTGCCGGGAACGACGATGCGGATGGGCGGGGACTGGGCGATCATGCTGCGAATCTGGACGGGCGAGGTGTGGGTGCGCATCAGCAGGCGGTCGCGCGAGGGCTTTGCTTGCTGGCCGGCGACGAGGAGTGTGTCCTGAGTGTCGCGCGCGGGGTGGTTCGGCGGGAAGTTGAGCGCCTCGAAGTTGTAGAAGTCGGATTCAACCTGCGGGCCGAGCGCGGTGGAGTAGCCGAGATTGTGGAAGACGGCGACGATCTCGTTCATGGTCTTCAGCAGCGGGTGGGGAATGCCGGGAGCGCGGAGGGTTCCCGGCAGCGTGATGTCGAGGCCAGCCTTCGCGGATACGGCTGGCGGAGCTGCGACGGCGACTTCGAGGGCTACTTCAATCTGCTGCTTGAGCTGGTTGAAGCGAATGCCGAGGGGCTTGCGCGCCTCGGCGGGCGCGGACTTGAGCCACGCGTCGCTGATGAGCTTCAGGCGGCCCTGCTTGCGGCCGAGCCAGTGCAGGCGGAAGGCTTCGGGGTCTCTGGTGTCGGCGGTGCGAACCTCATCGGCGAGCGTGGCGAAGGCGGCGTCGAGGGAGGGTGCGTCGTAGCTGAGGAGTTGGGGGATGGTTTCGTTCATGAAGATTTTACTAAGTGAAAACAGGCAACAACGAAATACAGGGGTCCTTCCCCTTCACTTCGTTCAGGCTCAGGATGACGGCCTCGATGGGTTGTGGCATCAACCTTCTTTAGTGTATCGCGGCGCTATAAGGCGGAGAGGACGATGGCTACGACGACCACTCCAAGCTGGAGGCTGCGCCGGTCGGTGATGGCGTAGACGACGGGGTCCTCCTCCAGCTCGCCGCGGGAGGCCTTGAGCCACAGACGGCTGAGCCATAGCAGAAGCACGGGGACCAGCAGCCACAGGCGCGCGTAGTGCGAATAGAGGCCCTGCGCGACCACGTTGCCGATGTACAGCGCGAAGATGACGACTGAGGCGTATCCGCTGGCCGTGCCGAAGCTGCGCAACTGTTCGAGGTCGGAGATGCGGTAGTTGCGGCCCTTGACGGCGAGCGCACCTGGGGCCTCGCTGCGGAGGCTCATGCTTTCGATCTCGGCGAAGCGCTTGACGAAGGCCAGCGAGAGGAAGAAGAAGATGCTGAAGGCGGCCAGCCAGGGCGATACCTTCACTCCGGAGGCCGCGGAGCCGGCGAGAATGCGGATGGTGTACAGGCAGGCCAGCACCATCACATCCACCAGCACCATCCGCTTCAGACGCAGCGAGTAGACGGTGGTGGAGATGGCGTAGATGATCAGCCAATCGACGAACTTCCCCTGACCGTTCCAAGGGAAGTTTGGGGACAACGCCGTAAGAACGCGCGGCAGCAGCAGGGCAAGCGCCAGGGACAACGCAAGGAAGAGGAGGATGGTGGCCGCACCTGTGATTGGCGAGAGGTCTCCGGCGGCGAAGGGCCGGCTGCGCTTGCGCGGGTGGTGACGGTCGGCTTCGAGGTCCAGCAGATCGTTGAAGACGTAGGTTGCCGAAGCGGCCAATCCGAAGCTGAGAAAGGCGAGGAAGGCCGCGACGACCGGCCCCACGGCGCGTACATGGGCCAGTAGCAGGGGCAGAAAGATCAGCGTGTTCTTGGCCCACTGATGCAGCCGGATGGCGCGCATCCAGGCCTTCAGCGGCGAGGCTTTGTCGGTAAAGGTCCGCGTCGGCCGCACTGCCGCCGAACGCAGAGCCGCGCGCAGGCCGCGCTGCGGATTGGCGACCATGGGATGGACCGAGTGGGTGAGCAGAGCCAGGTCGGGCCGGGCGTTGCCGATGTAGCTGAAGCCCGCCGGAAACCGCTGCTGGAAGGCGGCGAGCTTGTTGCCTCCGGTGAGGTTGAGGCTGCCATCGGAGGCGAGGACGCCGGAGAATAGGCCCAGATGCTCGGCCACGCGCTCGGCCAGCAGATTGTCCGCGCCGGTGGCAAGGTAGATCTTGCGGCCGCGGGCGTGCTGCTGCCGCAGAACCTCGAGCAGCGGCTGATTGTAGGGCAGATGAGCGACATCGAGCGCGGCCACCAACGAGACGTTGCGCTTGAACGCAGCCTTGCCCTGGACGATCCACTTGGGAAAGTGAAGCAGCGAGCGGGGACTCTGCCGCGCCAGCACTAGCACCGTGTCCAGCAGCGTGTCACTCTTGACCAGCGTGCCATCGAGGTCCACGCAGAGCGGTTCGTTGGAGGACGGGGATGCGTGATCGCTCGGGCTGTCAAGGCTGTGGGGACCAGCGTGGCCGGGTTGCGAGTGCGCGGATTCGAAAGACACGAGTCAGCCCCTTCTGTAGAACGGCCGGACGATCCACTGAGGAACAGCGGCGGCGTACTCCTCCGCATAAACGGCTGCGCATTGCTCTGCAGCAACAGCGCGCGCGAAAGCTCCCCGCAGGTTCTACGCTATTCTTCCTGATCCATTGTGAACTCTCGGACGAATCTATCTGGTAACTCACAGAAAACCTGGCCTGGGCCAGCCCATGCCTAGCCTGGTGGCCAGCCCATGGGCCGGCCGCCGAGAAGATGCAGGTGCAGGTGGTCGACGGTCTGGCCGCCGTCGGCGCCGGTGTTGAGGACGACGCGATAGCCGCGGTCGAGCCCGCAGGCGCGCGCAATCTCTGCGGACTTGGTAAGCAGATGGCCAAGCAACGACGACTGCGCAGGCTCGGCCTCCGCCAGCGACGCAATGTGCTGCCGGGGAACGATCAGCAGATGGGTCGGCGCCTGGGGGCGGAGATCGGTGAAGCAGATACACAGCCCGTCCTCGTAGACGCGCTTGGCCGGAATGCTGCCGGCAACGATCTTGCAGAAGAGACAATCGAAACTCATAACGACAACCTCGCACAAAATCTGATGAAATGCCTGCTGAGAATTCTACAGCCAGGCCATCTCCCCACCGCGTGCCGCATCGATGCGGCCAAACGCAAAACGGACCGTCCAAACGAAAAAGCGATGCGCGCGGTCGCAAAGACAGCGGACGCAGCAACCGTGTAGCATTCCGATAGACTGGATGTCGCAGCTTTCAAACAAAGACGGGGTCAATGATAGAGAGCAGAACGAACAGACGCAGGATCAACCGAATTGTGATTATCTCCGCTGCGTTCGTGGCGGCGCTGTTTGCCGCAGGCACTCTGGATGCACAACGCACGGCGCCAGCGCGCAATACTGCGCCCGCAAGCCCGGCTGCGGCGGTGAAGCCGGTTGCAGCCGATACAATTCTGGTCAATGCGCTGGACGCGGAGCTGCAGCGGGCGATGTCGTCGCTGGGGGCCGATGGGGCCGCTGCTGCGCAACAGCCCAAGCCCTACTTCATCAGTTATGCGGTGGACGATGCGACGGCGGTGAGCATTGCGGCGGAGTACGGCGCGATCACCAGCTCCAACCAGGGCCGCGTGCGTTCGGTGGACGTGCAGGTGCGGCTGGGCAGCCCGGCGGAAGACAACACGCACGGCGACCATCGCAACAGCGCGTTGACCACTTTGCCGCTTCCGTTGACCGACGACCGCGACGCCATCGCGCGCTCGCTGTGGTACGCCACCAACCGCGGATATGCGCGCGCTCTCGACGGCTACCTGAAGGTGAAGACCGAGCAGCAGGTGCGCGCCAAGGAGGAGGACACCTCGGCGGACTTCAGCGTGGAACAACCGCAGACGGACCTGCTGCCGCCCGCGCCGGCACTGGTGGTAGACCGCGCGGCTTGGGAGCAGCGCCTGCGCGAGATCTCCGGCCTGTTCGCGCAATTTCCCGACGTATTTGCCGACCAGGTTGAGTTCGAGGCGTCGAATGAGACCGACTACTTCGTCTCGTCGGAGGGCGCGCGCGTGGCCACGCCCAGCCAGATTGCGCGGCTGGTGATTGTGGCGCGGACGCGCGCCAAAGACGGCATGGACCTCTTCCGCGAGGAGACCTTCGAGGCCGAATCCGCCGACCGTTTGCCCGATCAGAAGACGATTGCCGACAAGGCCATCGAGATGGCGAAGAACTTGGAAGCGCTGCGCGAGGCGCCGGTGACGGAGCCGTTCGACGGGCCGGCGATCCTCAGCGGACGCGCCTCGGCGGTCTTCTTCCACGAGGTGCTGGGGCACCGGCTGGAGGGCCAGCGGCAGCGCGGCGACGAGGAGGGCGAGACCTTCACCAAGATGCTCGGCAAACCAATCCTGCCCACGTTCCTCAGCGTGGCCGACGATCCGACGCTGTCCACGTTCCAGGGCACATCGCTGAGCGGCCACTACGACTTCGACGACGAGGGCCAGGCCGCGCGGCGGGTCGATCTGATCAAGAACGGCGTGCTGGAGACCTTCCTGATGTCGCGCGAGCCCATTGCAAGCGTCTCGCAGAGCAACGGCCACGGACGCGCCGAATCGGGCCACATGCCCACCGGACGGCAGGGAAACCTGATTGTGACCTCGTCGAAGTCGGTGCCGGAGAGCGAGCTGCGACAGATGCTGATTGCCGAGGCGAAGAAGCAGGGCAAGGCCTACGGGCTCTACTTCGAGGACATCTCCTCCGGCTTCGCGGTGACGACGCGGCGTTCGCCGCAGGCCTTCCAGGTGATTCCGCTTGTGGTGTACCGGGTGTACGTGGATGGGCGTCCAGACGAGCTGGTGCGCGGGGTCAGCATCGTGGGCACGCCGCAGGCGGCGCTGAACAGCATTGTGGCGACCGGCGACAGGCAGGAGGTCTTCAACGGAATATGCGGCGCGGAGTCGGGCAGCATTCCGGTAAGCGCAGTAGCGCCGGCGATGCTGGTGAGCCAGATTGAGACGCAACGCCAGGCGCAGGGCTCGGCACGACCGCCCATTCTGCCTCCGCCGGGCGCTCAGGCAGAGGAATTAAGACCGGAAAAAGGAGCAAATCGATGAAAATGCTTCTTTCTGGGTTACAAATCAGGCGGGTTTTTCCTGGGGTTTTTGCCACATGCGTCCTATTTGGCGCAACTTTGGTTACATATTCGGCCGCTGCGCAGGACCTGTCGAAGGACGACCCGGTGCTGCGCGCCATGCAGACGGAGCTGGAGCGCGAGCAGGCCCAACTGGTGCTTCCCGGAATGCAGCGGCCCTACTTCATCGAGTACCGCGTGGACGACTTCGCCACCTACGAGGCTGTGGCCAACTTCGGCGCGCTGGTGCGCGAGGTGGCGGGCCACCAGAGAATTGTGCGGGTCACGGTGCGGATTGGCAGCTACACGACGGACTCCAGCAGCAGCCGCGGAGACGGCACGGCGATGCTGGCGCCGACGGACGACAATCCCGAGGCCATTCGCTACTGCCTGTGGACCGCGACCGACGAGGCCTACAAGAACGCCCTGCGCGCGTACACGGCCAAGCTGGCCGCGTTGAAGCGCTTCCAGACTCCACCGACGGAGAAGGATTTTGCTCCGGCCAAGGCGGTGCCATCCATCGGCCCGCTGGTCCCGCTGGAGATCGACCGCGCGGAGTGGAAGCGGCGCATCGTGGAGGCCAGCGGCCTCTACGCCAGCGACCCGGAGGTCCGCGCCAATGCCGCCAATGTGCAGTATTCGTCCGCCAGCCTGCGCGGCCTGGCGGTGAACCGCTACCTGGTGAATACCGAAGGGACGGTTGTGCGCCAGGGATACGCAGGCTACAGCGCCAGTATCAGCGTGGGCGGACAGGCCCCCGATGGAATGCAACTGGCGCGCGACAACGGGACAACGGCAGCGAATGCAAAGGAGATGGAGACGTGGCCGGAGTTCCGCAAACGCGTGATCGACGACCTGAAGAGCCTGGAGGCGCTGCGCAATGCTCCCGTCGTCTCCGCCGAGGACTACCACGGTCCGGTGCTGTTCAGCGGCGACGCGGCGGCGGACGTGATGGACCGGCTCTTCGTCCCCAACGTCGAAGCGGACCGGCCCGAGATGGGGACCACCGCGCGCACCCAGGGCATCTATACGTCGAGCTTCCATGCGCGCGTGCTGCCCGATTTTCTCAGCGCGACGGACGATCCGCTGATGAAGAGCTTTGCGGGGCGCACGCTGCTTGGCTCGTACACGATGGATGACGAAGGCGTGCCGGCGCAGGCGGTCGACGTTGCGGTGAACGGCAAGTTGGAGAACTATCTGATCGGGCGCACGCCGGTGCGGGACTTCCCCGCGTCGAACGGGCACGGTCGCGCGGCCGTGGGGCAGGCTGCACGCTCGCGCCAGGGAGTGATGCTTTTTAAATCGAATGCGCCGTTGAGCGCGGCGGCGATGAACGCGCGGCTGCTGGCGATGGCGAAAGAACAGGGCCGCGATGTGTACGCGGTGGAGACGCTGGGCGGAGAGCTGGCGCCGCGGCTGTTGTACTTGGTGCATCCCGACGGCAGCCGCGAGCTGGTGCGCGGCGCAGTCTTCGACGAGCTGGACAATCGCAGCCTGAGGTCAGAGATCGTGGCGGCAGGCGACGACGAGTATGTGTCCAACACGCTGGGCGCGGTCCCGGTGACGACCATTGCGCCAAGCCTTCTGTTCGGCGACATCAGCGTGAAACGCGCCACCGAGGAGCAGCAGAAGCTACCCTACTACGCGCCTCCCACGCTGGATGCGGCTGCTGCGCAGACGGGCGGCAGGTGAGCGCATCCCACCTTACGCTAGAAAAATGCGAAGGATGGGGCGCCCGACCCTTGTGGGCTAATCAAAGGGTGGGCCACCCACCAACTACATCCACAACACCCCCGATGAATACGCCTTTGACCGATGCCTTACTCATGACTTGCTCCGATTGGGCCACCGGGCCTACTCAGCTCCCAACAACATCTTAATGCCTATGCCGATAAGGCCCACCCCAACGACAATGAAAACAAGACGCCCTGACCATCTCGAACTGTTCTGCTTAAATTCTCCCAGCGCGATTACATCTGCGGCGTGGAAATCCTTCCCCAGTACCCCTCCTGCGATTGCCAGGACACCGAAAATCAGTAATAGAACGCCCACGATTCATCTCTCCTTGGACTATCAAAGCCACCCTTGCGTTCTATTCCTAACATCTCATTGGGGCCTTGCGCAGGCGGGTGCCCCACCCTTTCAATAGATATTCTCATCATCAACCCCAAAACGTCGGGTGCCCCATCCTTCGCGCTTTTGCGAAGGGTGGGAGTTACCGTACTCCACTGAGCAGCATCTTGTTCTACTTCTCGTCTTCGTGCCGTCCATTCCGACTCAATCTCAACCGTACCCATTCTATCCGCCCAAACGGGCGCGGATTGCTAGAGTCATCTCATAAACACCACTCAATCTATGCAAAATGCCCCTCAGGCGCTAAAGCCCCCATATCTATTGGGCATTTTGCGGCACGGCTGAAGCCGTGCCCTTTCAAAACAGGTACATGAGATGACTTCTAGTTGAGGCGGACGATGTAGGGCAGGGCGCCGGGGACGGGGACGTGGATGTTCTCCGCGATCTTGCTGGCTGTCGTCTTGTCGGCGTTCTGCGGGTTGATGCGCACCCAGTGGCCGGTGGGGCCGGCGAACTCGATGACCTTGGCCGTGGAGTAGCGGCGGATGAGGTTGTTCTTGAGCTTGATGGCGTCGGCCTCGTCGGGGAATGCGCCGATCTGCACGCACCATTTTCCGGCTGGATCGACGCCCGGGTGCATGGGCGGCGCGTAGGCCTCTACCCTCACCCTGGCGACCCCCGCGCGATAGACGCCGGTTGCCTTGGCCGCGGCCAGCGAGAGGTCGATGATGCGGTCGCCGACGAAGGGGCCGCGATCGGTGATGCGCACGACGACCGACTGGTCGTTGGCGAGGTTTGTGACCCGGACGATGGAGCCCATGGGCAGGGTGCGGTGCGCGGCGGTCATGGCGTTCTGGTCGTATACGCTGCCGTCGGCCGCCTTGCGGTTGGCGTAGGGAGGGCCGTACCAGCTTGCCAGGCCGATCTCGGTGGAGACCGGCCTGCCGTGCGGCAGGGCCGGTTGCGGAGCTGAGGCTGTCGCCGGCGTGGAGGCGCTCGGCGTGGCTTGGCTGGCTGCGTTGGGATGGGTTGGACGCGCGGCGCCCGCACTGCGAGCGGATGCGGCCGGGGGCAGTGGCGGCGGAGGTTGATAGGAGGCCGTCGTGTTCTTGTGGCGGCAGCCCGCCAGGCCAAGCACAAGCGCGGGAAGAAGCGCCCAGTTCAGAGTCCGGCCCAGCGCGCGGCCAGGCGCGGTGGCTCTGCGGCGGCGGCGATGAGCGATGCGGTTCAAGGCTGCGGCTTGTCCTTCTCTGGACCAGGGGCAGGAGGAGCTGGCTGGCCCTCGCCGTGTGCCGCGGCGCGGCGATCGTCTATGCGCTGGGCCAGCTTCTGCAACTCGTCGGAGGCGGCCCGGAGCGCCTGCGATCCATTGCGCCGGATGTCTGGGACGACCTGATCGTTGATGTAGGCGACGACGCGGCGCAGGTCCTCTTCGACGCGCAGCGCGGCCTCGCGCAACTGTTGCTCCCAGCGCGTGGGCTGGTCGTTGGCCATGGCGACACCTCCCCACACTCCAGTATGGGGAGGCGGAAAAGCGCGGGTCAATGCCGCAGTGGCGCTATCGGAAGCACAGTGCCTGATTGGTAATCCGCCGTACGGAGCATCCAAACCGCACCGGATGGGCGGCTTTGCGCGCGATTTTCAAGTGTTGCCGCAGTTCCATTCGACGCACGCTATCCCCATTCAATGCAGGATATTGCCGTTCGCTACTTGTTCGTTTAAATGCCGCCGCCGGATGCGTAGTCTTATGGCTGGAATGCGTCTTGTTTAACGACGGCATTGTGTCATCGAGACACCCGTTCCGATTGAACACTGGACCGCGTTCCAGCACGGGTTGGTTGACCTTTCCCAGGATTCGTTATCTCAGGCAACAGATTGGTTTCTTCAAGCTCCAGGATGAGAGAGCCCCGTCCCTACAATTTTTTCAGGAGAGAACCACTATGGCAACGCCCACAAAGAAGCCCGCAAAGTTGATGGAACGCGCGATCGTTCAGGCCGCCAAGGGCGGATGGGTTGTCTACAGCAAGCTGAACTCATTGGCTGGCGACAGCCCCAGCTTTACGCCCAAGTGGAGCGACAAGCCCCTGTTGAAGAGCTACGAGAAGGAGAAGCCGCCGCTGGGCTGGCCGCGTACCACGGACTCGCTGTGTCCGAAGTGCATTCCGGAGATCCGCCAGCAGATCGTGGACGGCAAGCTGCCCCACGAGATCCTGCTGAACGAGAAGGTCGGCGAGCTGAAGGCGCAGATCATCGAGCGCGACGGAAAGATCCTGATGGTGAAGGACTGCCCCATCCACGGCCACTTCGAGGACGTGATGTCGATCGACCCGGCGTTCATGCGCCACCTGGAAGAGGTCTTCCCGGGCCGCGACATCCGCGCGCACAACGACGCGCGCCTGCACAACCACGGCACCTCCACCGTGACCCACGGACGCGGCGCGGTGCTGACCATCGACCTGACCAACCGCTGCAACATGATGTGCGACCCCTGCTTCATGGACGCCAACCAGGTCGGATTTGTGCATGAGCTGACGTGGGACGAGATCAAGACCATGCTGGACAACGCCGTGACGGTGAAGCCCAAGCGGCAGATGAGCGTGCAGTTCTCCGGCGGTGAGCCGACGCTCAGTCCGTACTTCCTGGACGCCGTGGCCTACTCGCGCAAGGTGGGCTACACCAGCGTGCAGGCGGCCACCAACGGAATCGAGTTCGCCAAGTCGAAGGAGTTCTGCAAGGCCGCGGCCGACGCTGGGCTGCGCTACGTCTACCTGCAGTTCGACGGCATCGGCAACGCGGCCAACTCGCACCGCAAGGTGGGCAACGCGTTCGACGTGAAGCTGCAGGCCATCCACAACCTGTACGAGGCGGGCGTGGACATCGTGCCGGTGACCACCATCGTCAACGGCATCAACAACGAGCAGGTGGGGCGCATCATCCAGTTCGCGCTCGACAACCCCAAGAAGATCAACTTCCTCAGCTTCCAGCCGGTTAGCTTTACCGGCCGCGACGAGGCCATCTCCGACGAGCGCCGCGAGGCGCAGCGCTACACCCTGTCGCACATGGCGCACGACGTGAAGAACCAGACCGGCCTGGGCGAACCCACGCGCGACTGGTTCCCCATCTCGTTCATGTCCACCTTCTCCGACTGGGCCGACCTGGTGCATGGGCCGGACCGCGAGTGGGGACAGTTGAGCTGCGGATGCCATCCCAACTGCGGCATCTCCATGGCGCTGATGATCGACAAGGAGACCAAGGAGGCCGCGCCGGTGACTGCGTTCATCAACGCCGACCGTCTGGCCAAGGACATTGCGCGGGTCAACGATGCGGCACGCGGCAAATACCTCACCATGCTCGGCGCGGCGCTGGCGCTGATCCGCAACTATACGCCGGAGAACGCGCCCACCCACTTCAAGATCAAGGACCTGCTGACCAAGTTCGACAAGAGCTTCGGCGCCAGCGGACGCGACTACGGCAAGGTGACCGCCGACCGCACCATGGAAGACATCAAGAAGCGGCGCGGAGATCGCTGGAACTTCCTGTTCATCGCGGGCATGTGGTTCCAGGACCTGTTCAACTACGACTTCCGCAGGACGGAACAGTGCATCATTCCGTACGCCACGCAGGAGGGCGAGATCAGCTTCTGCGCGTACAACACGGGCGTGGGCTGGCGCAACATCATCGAGAAGATGCACATGACTTCCACCCTGACCAAGTGGTACGAGGAGCATGGGCGGCACGAGATCTTTGCCGGCGGCAAGAAGGTTGGCCTGGAGATGCAGGACAAGTACGACTTGGTGCTGAACCAGGCGCATGTGGACGCGGCGGCCAACGATACGTTCGAGAAGAGCGGCATCGCCAAGAACGCGCGCGAGGAGAAGATCCGCGCACGCGACGCCAAGATGAAGCAGGACGCCGAAAACGCGCGCATGGCCAAGCTGTATCGCAAGGAGATACTGCAAGAGCCGGATGCACCCGCCGGGTTCATCTCGCTCAACGAGATCAAGCCCGCCGCGCCGGTGCAGGAAGAGGAACAGGAAGAGGTAACCGTCGGAGCTGAATAACATCTGCCGGAACGGAGGAATCCAACCGGAAGGGCACGGCGTCAGCCGTGCCGCAACATGACCGAATACAAATTGAAAACGACAAAGGCCGCCAGCAATGGCGGCATTCTTGTAATCGTGGATGGAAATCACGTTCGGCGCTGCTGACACGGTGGGTCGGTCAGCGGTCGGCGTACTTACGGGTGAGCTTCTTTTGCATGTGGCGGGCGCGGGCCTTCATGGCGGGGGTTCCGTTCCACAGGAACTGCTCGACCAGCGCCTCGGCCTCGCCGCGCAGCGAAGGCTCGCTGAGCGCCAGCGTTGCCAGCCCCTCCATCGCCGCGCAGCGCAGCGCGTTGCTCTCATCCTCCGCCAGCAGCGACATCGTGCGCGCCGCCCTCAGCCGCTGCGCCTGGGTATGCGCGACGCGCGAGACAATCAGCGCCATGTGCCAGCGCGTCTGCTTCTCTTCGATTGGCAGCGACTCCAGCAGGCCCGCCAGCTCGTCGGCGTAGCGCTGGAGCGGGGCCGGATCGCGGTCCGTGATGCGCCGCGCAACATCGGCCGCACGCATGCGCAGCCTGGCCTGCTGACCGAAGAGTTCGTGCACCAGCGCGCGCAGCGACGGCTTGTAGTCGCCGATCTCGCGCGCCAACATGCGCGACTGGGGGAGCCCCCAGCACTTTTCGCGCAGCAGATCCCGCACCTGTCCCATGCCGCGCAGTATAAATCCGCCGGCCGCGTGCCGTCAGCGATCTTCCGAGGCGATTCAAGAGATGGGACCGATCCCTGCGGGGCAGTATGCGCTGTCGATCGTTTCCAAGCGAGGGACTGCGGACGAGCACACGTTCTTCTGCCGGCGCTGAAGCAGTCCAAGAGGCGCAAAAGGCCGACGCCCAGTTCTCAATCGCGAGAGCTGGGCGCCGGCACTTCATTTGAAACAACGGTTGAGGAAGCAGCCTATCTAAAAGACGTACTTCAGCGAGAACTGCGCGATGCGCTCAGCGTCCGCGGAGGGGTTGGTTGCAGTGATGGTCCCAAAGGCGGCCTGGGATTGTCTGACTTCCGGGTTGCCGAGTTTGGTGTGGTTGACCACGTTGAAGTACTCGACACGGAACTCCATGTTGGTTGCGCGGTAGATGGGGAATGTGCGAACGACTGCCGCATCCCAGTTGGTGTAGGCAGGGCCACGGAGCGTGCCTTTGACCACGTTGCCGTAGCCGGTTCCTGCGCCGGTTTGGGCGGGGGTGGAGAAGGCGGCTTTATTCAGCCAACTGATGCAGGATTTGCCAACCGTGCAATTGCCGCCGCCTGGCACGACTGAGTAAGCCGACTGGGTGAAGTCGCGCTGCGCGCGGTCCTGGCTGAGGCCGGTGAGAGAATTGTCCGTCCCCATGTAAGCGGTGAGGGTATCTCCGGAGTGGTGCTGGAAGAGACCGCTGGTGCGCCATCCATTGGCGACCTCCTGCAACGCGCGGTACCCCTGATGGAGCTTGGGCAGATCGTATACATAGGAGACGGAGAGGGCACTGGGGTGATCGATGTCAGACAGGCCGCGGTCGAGCGCCTTGATGTCAGTCACGTAGGCAGCCGCGGGAATTCCAGTGGCTGCGGTGGGATAGAGAGGATATACATAGGAGTCGCCCGAGTTGAGGTCCTCGGTGTTGTTGACCCTGGTTGCCTGCGGCATGTCGTCGAAGGACTTCGACCAGGAATAGTTGGCCAGCACGGAGAGGCCGTGGGACATCTTCTTTTCCAGGGTCCCCTGGAAGGAGTTGAAGTGGGCGTTGCCGATCATGGCAGCGTCGATGATGTCGGAGTAGTTTGCGTTGCAGCCTGTTCCGGTTGTGCATGGGCCGACGGTGGGGGCCGTGTTATATACACGCCGCTGGTTGGCGCCGAGTCCGGAGCCGTTGTTGACCTCCGGGTTGAGTTCCAGGCTGACAAACTGATGGCGGGAGGTGGAACCGACATAAGCGACGCGGACAGCCCAACTGGTGAAGAGTTGACGTTCGACGGTCAGGTTGAAGTCGTTGGTGACAGGCACCTGGAAGTTGCCGGAGGGATCGTATTCATCCAGGGTGATGCCGTTGGGGAAGACCTGGGTGGACGGGAAGGGCAGAGTGTATGGGAATGGATTGGTGACCTTTCCGGCCGCGCAGAAGGCGGTTGTGGCGCAATACGGATCGCTGAATGGGCCACCGGGGTTGGCGCCTGGTGTGGTGCTGTACATGCCGTCGTTGGTGAGCGTGACGGACTCGTTATTGGGCACCCAACTGGCCTGACTGAGGTTGAAGAAGCCGGGCAGGCGGTCCTGATAGAAGATGCCCGCGCCGCCACGGACCACGGTCTTGCCGTCGCCAAAGATATCGTAGGCGAAGCCGACACGCGGCATGAACTGGGTGAATTTGCTGTTGACGCTGTTCTTGGGTACGCCGGGATCGCCGGTGAGCAACATGCCGGCGGGCAGGGTGGAGAAGAGGGTTGTTTTCTGGTTGGCTGCGTAGGCGGATGCGCTGAACTCCTGCATATTCCCGTTGCGGTTGGCCCACGGGGCGAAGTCTTCCCAGCGGACGCCGTAGTTGATGGTGAGGCGGGGAGTGGCCTTCCAGCTATCCTGGGCGTAGAGTCCGGGGAAGTGGTTGCGGTCGTTGACCTGCTCGAAGTTGCCCTGGGTGAAGCTGGTCATGAAGCCCATCTGGTAGTTGGCCATCGCGTTGACATACTGCGTGGTGGTATTGAAACCGAATGCTCCGTACGACTGGTATACGTTGGTGACGTCGAACTTGCTCAGCTCGATGTGACCTCCGAAGGCGAAGTTGTGGGAGCCCTTGGTCCAGTGCAGATCGTCGTTCAAGGTGTAGTTGTTGCGCGACCAGGCTGCGAAGGCCGAGGACGAGGCCGAGAAGTAGCCGGTGATGATGGTCGCCATATAGGGGCCGGTCGCAGGCTGCCAGATGTTCTTGACTCCGAAGTCGGTCATGTCGGTGCTGCCCGGAGGCCCGCCGCGCAGGGCCACTTCGCGCTGATAGTTGACGATCAGGTTGTTGAGCAGGTTATTGGTGAAGGTGTGGGTCTCAGAGAGCAGGGCGTTCTGGTAACGGGTATTGAAGTACGACCTGTAGCTGGAGAGCATCGCGGGGTTGTAATCGGCTGCCTGTACGAAGTAGTTCGAGTAGTAGTGGCCGAAGAGGTGGTCCTTGTCGCTGAAGGCATGGTCCACGCGGGCAATGTATTCGTCATAGGTGTCAGTTGTGGGCTGGAAGAAATTGTATGTGCCACCGATCTTGCCGGGGGCTTCCGTGTTGGAGAAAGTGGGAAAGGCCTTCTCAAACGCCACGGATGCCGGATCGAACGCGCTGGCAGGGATGTGGTTATTTTGGTAGGCCACACCGGTGAACGGATTGGAGATCTGTGCGCCCGAATCGAGTTGCCCAGTCAGCGGTCCGAGCCCGGTTACGGTGCTCATATACTGACACAGATTGCTTGAATTGAACCCCTGCACGTACGTCGACTTAGTCTGGAGGCCGGGATCCGTCACCGTCACGTTTCCAGCGCACAGATTGCTGTAATCGGCATAACCGAGTTGTCCGCCGGTGGCGGTGAGGCCTTCTTCCGCGAGGGTGGGAACCGTCGTCTGAGTGGCGCTTGAATTCTGGTGAATCAGCGTGTGCTGATAGCCGAAGAAGAATTGAGTGCTTGCCCCGGTGGAGAAATGGGGGATGATGACCGGGCCGCCGATGGTGCCGCCAAACTGGTGCCGGTGGTAGTTGTCCGCGGTTGTGGCGAAGTAGGGCTTGGCGTTGAAGTAGCCGTTGCGCAGAAACTCGAAGGCGTCGCCGTGGAACTTCTTGGTTCCGGACTTGGTGACGATGTTGACGACCGCGCCGGCGCTCTGACCGAATTCGGCGTTGTAGTTGCTGGTCTGCACGCTGAACTCCTGCACGGCGTCGGGGAAGGGGAATGGCCCGTTGACGTTGGTCATCTCATCGACGTTGTTGCCGCCGTTGAGGAGATAGTTCGACTGGTTGGGCAGGGTCCCGTTGGCGCTGGTGACTACGGCAGCAGGGAATGTCTTTCCATTGCCCTGGTTGACGCCGTTGCCCTCGTTGGTGGCGTCGACGACGCCGGCGACCAGGGTGACCAGAGAGGCCGCGTTTCTTCCATTGAGGGGAAGATCGACGACGCGGTCCTCGTCGATGACCTGGGACAAGGTGCCGCTGGTGGTGTCGACCTGGGGAACCTCGGTGGTAACCTGAACCGTCTGAGTGGCAGCGCCGAGCGCAAGCCGTACCCTGACCGTCAGCGACTGGTCCGCCTGGAGCACGATGCCGGACTGCACATAATTCTCAAAGCCCTTCGCCGTCACCGTGAGCATGTACTCCGTAGGCAGCAAGGTGGGGAACACATACGCCCCGTTTGGCCCTGACGTAACGACCGTCTTTCTGCCTGTGTCTGTCTGCGTCACCGTTACCGTGGCGGATGCGACGACCGCACCCGTTGGATCGGCGACGGTCCCGACGATGGAACCATATCCTTGTGCCAGCGACTGCATAGAAAACACAAGCAGAACCAGCGTTAGGACGCAAAAAACACACATACTCCGGCGGAGGAAGGAAATTAATGGAGTTTTCATATGCGCGGCAAGTTATGCTATGCGACCGGTTCTTGTCAAGCGAAACCAACGCGGAAAAGTCATGTATTGGTGTGAGATATGTCACAGGAAAACAGGCTTGCAGCGAGTTCAGAGGGAGCAGAGCCTCCACGGAGTATCTACAGCTGCCCTCCCTCTGAACGCGGGTTCGCTGTGCGCGAAGGGCGCTTCACGGCGAATACGCTGGGCCTAAGCCTGACCTATAAACCTTTGTATAGCAATTATTTATGAAGCATTGCCAGGGCGCTTACATCGCTCTACGCGATGCCACGCCATCGGTCGCCTACTCGACGCTCATCGCCGCGTCCACATCGATGGTCAGCGCGTCGTGATCGACCAGCATGGAGTGCAGCTTGAGCGTGTCGAGCGTGAGCGTGTAGCCGGTGGATGCGACCGACTGGCTGAGCAGCTTGCGCATCAGGTCCGCTGCGTTCAGCTTCATCTGCGAGGGCAGCTTGCGGCTGAGGAACGGGACCAGCAGGAAGTTCAGCTCCTTCGACTCGCTGACTTTTTCGATCCGCGCATCGCGGAAACCGACCGACTCGCCCTCCGCTTCGGGGACGACCGAGACGTCCGCTTCGGTGTTCAGCGAGACGCCGACGCAGGCGCCGCGCAGGGCCTTGCCCAGCTTGGCATGGGTGCGGACATGCACCACAACGCGATCGTCCTTGAAGGTGACGTGTGGGTCCTCGGCGTACGCGGCGCATGGCTTGGATGCATCTCCGCTCATGTAGTAGCGGCCGTCGGGGCCGTTGAAGAGCTGCGTGCGCAGGGTCCGCTCCAGCGCCTTCGCCGAGACCTTCACCTCAATCGCGCGGGCCATCCGCGCACCACCCATCCCAAGCAGCCAGAGCAGCACAATACTGCGCAGCAAAGATTTCATTGTTCTATAAGGATAACGCCAGCAAATCCGTTTCGCATGGTCAGCGGTGCAGCGGCGCGCAACGTCGTGACAGCTCTTAAGCTGACCTCAGGTGCTAAAGCCCCAATGATTTTGCTGCACTTACGGCACGGGTGAACCCGTGCCCTTAAGCAAAACGGACTTTTTCAGCATCCTATGAAGCCCCCTGCTCCCTCCGAAAGGCAAATATGGGAGTTTTTCCGCAGCCTGTGAAGCCGTGTCCTTAGGCAAAACTGGAGATTTTCGCAGCCTGGGAAGCCTTTTCGCATCCTGTTCAACCAAAGATACGAAGGCCCACGTCTCTTCACCGAGATGCGGGCCCTGCAACTATATATATTGAACGGCCCGGAGCTACTCCACCGCAGGAGGCAGCGGAGCAGACAGGGAGATCACCGTAACGGTTATCTTCTGTAGCCCAGGCGACGTTACGGTCACTGCAATCGTGCCGGCCTGACCTCGCTTGCTTTGCACGATGGCCATGCAAAGCCCGTTGAAGGCGCTGCGCTCTGTGGCGCGGTCCAGCTCATGGCAACTGGGGTCGCCGTTGCCCACGCCGATCACGCTGCCCGGCCCCTCCACCGTCCACGCCACTTTGTTGTTTGCCTCCGGCACCTGCCTGCCCTGCGCATCCACGATCGCCACGTTGATGACAACCAGGTCCTGCCCGTTGGCCGCGATCCTCGGCCGGTCCGCCGAAGCGACGATCTTCGCCGCCGGGCCGGCCGTCTCGCGCTTGTCGGTCAGCACGACCCTTCCGCCCTTGCTGGCGCGCGCCTCGAGCACGCCCGGCGCGTACTTCACCTTCCACACCAGGTGCCCGTTCTTCTTCACCGGCTGCGAACCGAGGCTTGCGCCGTTGAGGAAGAGTTCGACGCTCTCCTGGTTGCAGTAGGCCCAGACCTCGATCTCCTGTCCCTCACGGCCCTCCCAGTTCCAGTGGGGAAGAATGTGCAGCAGCGGCTCCGAGCCCCACCATGCCTTGTAGTACCAGGCCGTGTCCTTGGCGAAGCCGCATGTGTCGAGAATGCCGAAGTGCGAGCTGATGCACGGCCACGTATACGGCGTGGTTTCGCCGCGATAGTCGAATCCGGTCCAGGCAAATCCGCCGGCCAGCCACTCGCGCTGGTCGTAGAACGACCACCACTCCTCGGCGGTGTTGCCCCAGCGCGGCTTCTCCGTGTCGTACGCGCTCATGTATCCGCGCGCCTTGTCGTTGGCGTAGATGCCGCGCGTCGCCAGCGTGCTTGCCGTCTCGGTGCCGATCATCGGCTGCTTGGGATAGTCCAGGTGGAACTTGTCGATCTGGCTGTTGTTGTAGTTGCATCCCATGACGTCGAGCACGTTGGAGATTCCCACGCCGCCCCATCCGCCGCTCATGGCCGCCGTGGAGAGGCGCGTCGGATCGAGCTTCTGTTGCAATGTTTTCATCGTCTTGACGATGCGCGCGCCGCGCTCGGTGCCCTGCTCCGCCTCCTCGTTGCCCAGCGACCAGAGAACCACGCAGGGATGGTTGCGGTCGCGCTTGATCAGCCGCTCCAGCTCGCTCATCCCCTCCGGGTTGGACGACATCATGCGCGTCTCGTCCAGCACCAGCATTCCCATGCGGTCGCAGGCGTCCAGGAACTCCGGCGTGGGCGGGTTGTGCGAGGTGCGGCATGCGTTCGAGCCCATCCATTGCAGCCGCTCCAAACGGTAAGCCTGGATGCGGTCCGGAATGGCCTCGCCCACGCCCGCGTGGTCCTGGTGGTTGCATGTTCCCTTGATCTTCACCGGCTTGCCGTTCAGGAAGAAGCCCTTGTTCGCATCGAAGCGCACGGTGCGAATCCCAAACATCTCCGTGTCCCGATCGACCGTGGCGCCGTCCACCTCGACCGTCGTCACCGCGCGATACATATTCGGCGAGTCAAGCGACCAGATGTCCGGGTGCCACACCGTCGTATGCAACGCAAAAGTGGTGGCATCGCGGGCCTCAATCGTCGCCGGGTCAGACACCGCCGTGGCCACGGTCTTTCCCGCGTCGTCCACCAGGGCCGCATGAACTCGTCCGACGACGTCAACGTCGCTGTCGTTGATGACCTCGGTGCTCAGATGGACCGTCACCTGATCGGCGTGTGTCACCACTCCCGTTACGGAGCCGAAGTCCGACCGTACATAGTTCCCCCAGCGCGCGATGTGCACCGGCGCGGTCTTGGTGAGCCAGGCGTGGCGATAGATGCCCGCGCCCTCGTAGAACCATCCCTCGTCGAGCGTTGCATCCACCCGGACGACCAGCACATTCAACCCCGGCGCCTGCATCCCCGCCTTGATGCGCGCCACCGCCGCCGCGTCCGTGCCCGCCTGCGCAATCCTGGCCTGGTCGGCCGCCGCGCGGTCCATTGCGGCCTTGTCCGCGAAGTTGGCAAAGTCCGTCAGGTCAAGGTTCAGCGGCGCATAGCCGCTCATGTTCTCGGCGATGAAGTGGCCGTTGAAGAAGACCGTGGCGTTGCGGAAGATGCCATCGAACTCGACCGAGATGCGACGGCCCGCGTCGCCGGCCGGCAGCACGAACTCGCGCCGGTACCAGCCAATGCTGGTCTCGGGATACTCGCGGCCCAGTTGCTTAGCGCCGTGCCCCACCAGGATGGGGTTGTCGACAAAGGGAAGGTCCAGCGCCCAGTCGTGCGGCAGATCGATCCTGCTCCACGCCGAGTCGTCGAAGCGCGGCGACGCCGGCCCGTTGGCATGGCCCGCCTTGGCGAAGAGGCCCTCGCCACTCAGCTTGCCGTAGCCGAAGTCCTTGGCGGAATCGGCGGCGTTGCCCAGCGCGAAGCGCCAGCCGTAGTCCAGCAGCAGCCGCTCGCGCAGCGTGTTCGGCTCGTTGACCCCAGGCAGATTGGCGCCCATCTGCGCGAAGATTGGGGCTGCGGCCGCCAGTCGCGATCCGCGCGGCTCGGCCAGCAGGTCCTTGCCCGTCATCACTCCGGCCGATGCCGCCAGGCCAGCCTTCACCAGATCCCGCCGTGTCCACTTTCCCATATCACAAGTCCTCCAGGCTCTCGCGCCTCTGACTGCGTTGCTTTCGCCACAGTGCGCGCGTCATCCACTTTACAGCTTGGAGAGATTTTTGGCAGTGGGGGAACGATCATTGCTGCCCAAACGAAAACCCCACATCTCAGAATCGAGATGTGGGGCACCCGGTAAAAGCAGATTCCCTTCGGGAATGACAAACAAAAAACGACGACTGACAGGCAGGGTTAGATGGAGCTCATGTTGTGCAGGAACTCCTGGTTGTTGCGGGTCTTGGCCAGCTTGTCGGTGAGCAGTTCCATGGCCTCGACCGGGGAGAGCGGGTTGATGACGCGGCGGAGAATCCAGGTGCGCGAGAGTTCTTCCTTGGGGATGAGCAGCTCTTCCTTGCGCGTGCCGGAGCGCTGGATATCGATGGCCGGGAAGACGCGCTTGTCGACCAGCTTGCGGTCGAGGATGACCTCCATGTTGCCGGTTCCCTTGAACTCCTCGAAGATGACCTCGTCCATGCGCGAGCCGGTATCGACCAGCGCGGTGGCGATGATGGTGAGGCTGCCGCCCTCCTCGATGTTGCGTGCCGCGCCGAAGAATCGCTTCGGTCGTTGCAGCGCGTTGGAGTCCACGCCGCCGGAGAGGACCTTGCCGGAGGGCGGGACGATGGTGTTGTAGGCGCGCGCGAGGCGGGTGATGGAGTCCAGCAGGATGACGACATCGCGCTTGTGCTCGACCAGCCGCTTGGCCTTCTCGATGACCATCTCGGCGACCTGGACGTGGCGGGCGGCGGGCTCGTCGAAGGTGGAGCTGATGACCTCGCCCTTGACGCTGCGCTGCATGTCGGTGACCTCCTCGGGGCGCTCGTCGATGAGCAGGACGATGAGGACGACCTCGGGGTGGTTGGTGGTGATGGAGTTGGCGATGGACTGGAGGAGCATGGTCTTGCCGGTGCGCGGCGGAGCGACGATAAGTCCGCGCTGGCCCCGGCCGACCGGGGTGAGCAGATCCATGACGCGGCCGGACATGTGCTCCCGGTCGGTCTCCATCTTGATCCGTTCCTCGGGGTAGAGCGGGGTGAGGTTGTCGAAGAGGATCTTGTTCTTGGTCTCCTCGGGCGACTCGAAGTTGATGGCCTCGATCTTGACCAGGGCGAAGTACTTCTCGCCCTCGTGCGGCGGGCGGACGTTGCCGCTGATGGTGTCGCCGGTCTTGAGGTCGAACTTGCGAATCTGCGAGGGCGAGACGTAGATGTCGTCCGGGCCGGGCAGGTAGTTGTAGTCGGGCGAGCGCAGGAAGCCGTAGCCGTCGGGCAGGATCTCCAGCACGCCCTCGGCGAAGATGTGGCCCTCTTTTTCGGATTGGGCCTGAAGGATCTTGAAGATGAGGTCCTGCTTGCGCAGGCCGCTGGTTCCGGCGATGTCGAGGCCGCGGGCCAGCTTGGTCAGCTCGGCGATGTTGTGCTCTTTTAGTTCTGAAATTGTCATATTTTCCTGGGATTTACTTGTATTTTTGGGGGGGGATTTGGGACTGGGGAGGGGAGTTGCCTTGCGGGGAACGCTTGACGAAGCCTGCTCTGAAGGAGCAGGGGTCGTGCGGAACGCGGAGCAGCTACCGGATGCTATGAATTATACGCTTGGGGGAGGGATTTGGTGCAGGGTGGATTTCCTTTGCAGCAGTGTGGCGGCAAGGCCGCGCGGGTCAGGCCGCGCGGCGTTCCTCAAGGCTGTCGACGGCCGAGTCAGCGGCACCATCCATGGGGATGGTGTCCTTGAAGCGGTCAAACACTTCGTTGGTGGTGTCCTGCAGGCGGGTGTTGGGCTTGTGCAGCTTGCGCGTCGCCTTGGAGGCAAGCTGGCAGAGCTCATAGCGATTGGTGACGTGTGTGAGTGCTCCAAAAATAAGGTCTGAGCGCATAAAGTTTCCTTTCGTTTCGTCGCAGCGAAGGGCGTGATGTCGAGCCTGGCATTGACTTTGGTCGGACCGCAAGTGCGGTCTACAGTGTTTAAACTTATGAATCAAAATGGCTTGATGCAACATCCGGTTTGTTGCTGAGATCGCCATGTCCAAATGATTCGATGCCAGGATTCGGGCGATGGCTCCGTTCTCTCTGAACTTTCTGTTTCCGAAGTGCGTTCTATAAGACAGTGCTCCAGTGTGGCGCAGAAACCCGCGCTCCTTTGAGTATTATCGACATCTCATGCAATTCGGAGCAGGTTGCGCTCCTGCGAACTAACACGAGCAGAGGCGAGGCGTCCTTGCTGTGAACCCGCCCAAACCTCTCTTGCGGGACTGGCCAGCGTGGAACAACTTGCTATAAGGAAGATAAACGGTATGGATGGCTGAGTCAATACTTATTTTGGGAAGTTTCTATAATTAATCTTCCATAAATGGGAGGATTGTGGTGTTACAGGCTGTGGATAATGGTTTGCTTGTCTCGGCAAGCAGATCACAAATGGACATATATTATTGATTATATTTAGTTTTCCTGTAGACAAAGACCCACTCTCCAACCGAAGGGCAGGAAGCGGAGATTATCCACAACCTGGTAATGTCCAGTAGCCGGGGGCTATGCTCAGTAGCTGCGGTCGAGGGTGCGGTACTGGATGGTTTCGGCGATGTGCTTGACGGCGATGTCAGGCTCGCCGCCGAGGTCGGCGACGGTGCGGGCGACCTTGAGGATGCGGTCGTGGGCGCGGGCGCTGAGGCCAGGACGCGGGAGGAGTTCCGGCGGAGAGCAGGCTGCGAGATCATCTCAAAGAAAACCAAAACTGGGAAACTCCAGTTATCAGTGGATGAGAAATCGGGGCTGGTCATTACTGCAAAGCATGACTCTGAGTTCACGCATCAGGCCCGATTTGCCCCTGGATAGAATGATTGCGAACCGCAAGTTTCATGCCCCCTGCTGTGCTCCAACAGATGTGATCCAGGACACTGCCCTTTTTCCCCTGCGGCGTAAAATTCGCTGTGGAATGGAGATGCGTCTGTCACTACTGACTCCAGGGAAATCGGCGAGGTTGCCACGTTCGTGGGCGTCAGCAGCGCCGTCGCAAGCAGAATTCGTTAGCAAACTCGTCCGCGGCAAGTTGCTGCGGCGAGCCGAAGGTGGGGCCGTCGGGCGACCATGCATTGTGTCCCTGGACGAAGCCGGCGTCAGGCATTTATCACCAGAAGCGCTGCCCAGTCAGGGAGGCCAGGTGCAGGGTATGCCTGTTCGAGCGGCGCAGGGGCAAGAACAAAGTGAGGACTCATGGCAACTAAGCTGAACTTCTCGGAAAGGACCATAAAGTTCCAACGGGAAGCGGATCCTGAGTGGGCCCGCCAGGTAAGCGAACATCCAGGTTGCGAGCGGCTGTTCTCTTGCCTGCAATGCGGCTCCTGTACGGGCACGTGTCCGCTGTCCATATACATGGACTACGGGCCGCGTCGCATCATCGGTTTGGCAAGAGAGGGCTTTCGCAAGGAGGTCCTCAATTCCCAGACCATCTGGCTCTGCGCGTCCTGTTATTCCTGCGCTGTGCACTGCCCGCAGGAGATTCATATTACGGACGTTATGTATAACCTCAAACGGGAGGCCGTTCGCAGTCATCTCTATCCCAAACGGTTTGCCATCCCGGTGTTGGCCCAGGAATTTTATAACGTGGTTCGGCGCAATGGCAGGACGTCCGAGTTCCTCGTGGTCCTTCGCATGGCACTGCGCACCAATCCCCTGGTTCTTTTCACAATGTGGCGCAGCGGCCTGGACCTTCTGCGTACCGGGAGGTTGAAGCTGCTGAGCGAGAAACTGAAGCACGTACCCTTTCTGCCGAAGGAGGACGCCTGATGCCTCAAGACTATTCCTATTTTCCGGGCTGTTCGCTTCAGGGCACCGGCGTGGCCTACGACGAGAGCGTGCGCGCGTTGTTCGCGTTGCTCGATCTGAAACTGCACGAACTGCCCGAGTGGAACTGCTGCGGCGCTACTTCCTACATGTCCATCGACGAGGGCTCCGCCTTCGTGCTCTCGGCGCGCAATCTCTCGCTGGCGGGCCAGGCGAAGCATGGAGACCTGGTGACCCCGTGCAGTGCCTGCTTTCTGGTTTTGAAGAAGACGCAGGACTACGTCGAACACTATCCGGCCATCGCGACCAAGGTGCAACAAGGGCTTCAGGCGGAAGGGCTGCCCCCGCTCAATGGCGTTCAGGTGCGGCACCCCCTGGAGATCCTATACAACGATGTGGGGCTTGACCGTATCAAGCAGGCCAGCGTACGGCCCTGGCGCGGCGCGCCTGTGGCCTGCTACTACGGCTGCCAGCTGGTGCGTCCCTACTGCGACTCGGACGAGCAGCAAAACCCCACCCACATGGAAGAGGTCCTGAAGGCGGCGGGCATCCCCACCGTGGAGTACGCTCTCAAGACGAAATGCTGTGGCGGCTCCCTGACCGGGACCATCCCGGCCGTGGGCCAGCGGCTGAACTACATCATTCTCAAGGAAGCCATCCGCAAGGGGGCGGGCGCCATCGTCACAGTCTGCCCGCTATGCCAGTACAACCTGGACGCTTACCAGGCGGACATTCGTAAATCTACCGGCGAGGCCATCGATATTCCGGTGCTCTACTTCAGCCAGGCGCTGGGATGGGCAATGGGCGCCGACCCCAAGGCCCTCGGCATGCAGCGGTCGATCGCCGGCAAGAAGACGATCAAGCAATGGTTCGCCGCATCGGAGAGGGAGGAGAAAGCGCATGTCTGAGGAAATCCGTACAGGCGTCTACACCTGCCACTGCGGGTCCAACATCGCGGCGACCGTGGATGTCAAAGCGGTGGCTGAATACGCC
>Ga0326727_10003704_pt1 | contig 48099 bp, 38 predicted proteins | sample MB2enrmetagenome_FD_207643 | JGI IMG/M metagenome (GOLD analysis project Ga0326727, IMG submission 207643) | Lab enriched peat soil microbial communities from McLean, Ithaca, NY, United States - MB29MY | ecosystem: Environmental > Terrestrial > Soil > Wetlands > Peat | place: USA: New York... | reverse complement strand
ACCTGCATCCGAACTATCTCGCCACTGAATACGCACAACGGCTGAGCACGCATCCGGTGGGAGTGCAGCATCATTATGCGCACGTGCTGGCCTGCATGGCGGAGAACGACCTGAAGCCCCCGGTGCTGGGAGTGGCATGGGATGGCAGCGGCTACGGGCCGGATGGAACGGTGTGGGGCGGCGAGTTTCTGAAGATCGACGAATGTGGATATACTCGGGCGGCGCGGCTGCGCTGCTTCCGGCTGCCGGGCAGCGAGCGGGCGGTGCGCGAGCCGAGACGCTGTGGGCTGAGCCTGCTGCATGAAGCTCTGGGCGAGCAGGCGCTGGAGAACGAAGCGCTGCCGGCGGTCGAGGCCTTCCCTGCCGGCGAGCGCAGGATCGTGACGGCGATGTTGCGGCAGGGGCTGAACAGTCCGTGGACTTCAAGCATGGGACGGCTCTTCGATGCCGTGGCATCGCTGATCGGCGTGCGGCAGATTGCGCGACACGAGGGCCAGGCGGCGATGGAGCTGGAGTGGCTGGCGTCGCGCGATACGAGCGACGAGAGCTACGATTTCGAGCTGGCAGAGCTCACGACCGATCCCACGTTAGGCGCAAAGAACGCGGCGAACCCTTCGACAGGCTCAGGGCAGGCTGTGGGGCACCCGGCGGCGGCCGAACTGGACTGGGCTCCGATGGTGCGGACCATTGTCGCCGAACACGGCAGCGGAGTGACACCGGAGCGGATCGCGCGACGCTTCCACAACACGCTGGCGGAGATGATCGCATGCGTTGCCGTGAATTGCGGATTGCCGGTGGCGCTCAGCGGCGGATGCTTCCAGAATCGGCTGCTGACCGAGCTGACCATCGCCCGGCTGGAGCGCGAGGGGATCAGGGTATATTGGCATCAGAGAGTGCCTCCGAACGATGGAGGCATAGCGTTGGGACAGGTGCTGGGCGCGGCACGAGCGGCGTCCCACATCTGCCAGAAACAGGCAGATATGGGGCACCCTCAGTAATTCCCACATCTGCCAGAAGCAGGCAGATATGGGCACCAAAGAATCTTCTAAGGAAAGCAAGAGGGAATCGAAATGTGTTTAGCAGTGCCGGGAAAGATCGTAAGCGTAGCCGGCGATGACATTGCGCGGCAGGCAAAGGTGGACTTTGGCGGAGTGCTGAAGGAGATCAGCCTCGCCTACGTGCCCGATGCGAAGATTGGCGACTACGTGCTGGTTCACGTCGGCTTTGCCATCAGCGTGGTCGATGAGGAAGAGGCCGGCAAAGTCTTCGGCTATCTGAAGGAGATGGGCGAGCTCGGCGAGTTGGGAGAGCTGACGCCGAATCCGGGAGTGAAGCAGTGAAGTATCAATCGGAGTATCGCGACGCCGCTGCTGCGCAGGGCTTTGCGCAGCAGATCCGGCGCATCACCACGCGTCCGTGGACGCTGATGGAGATCTGCGGCGGCCAGACGCACGCCATCGTGAAGTTCGGCCTCGACGAGCTGCTGCCGAAGGAGATTGAGCTGGTACACGGGCCGGGATGCCCGGTCTGCGTGACGCCGCTGGAGCTGATCGACCGCGCGGTGCAGATCGCGCAGCGCAAGGATGTGATCTTCTGCTCCTTCGGAGACATGCTGCGGGTTCCCGGCAGCGAGGCCGACCTGTTCGGCATCAAGGCCCGCGGCGGCGATGTGCGCATTCTCTACTCGCCGCTGGATGCGCTGAAGATCGCGCGGGAGAATCCGACGAAGCAGGTTGTCTTCTTCGCCGTAGGCTTTGAGACGACGGCTCCGGCGCATGCGATGGCCGTCTACCAGGCGAAGCAGCAGGGGATCGAGAATTTCTCTGTGCTGGTCTCGCATGTGCTGGTGCCTCCGGCGATGGAGGCGATTCTGGGATCGGAGAGCAATCGCGTGCAGGGCTTCCTCGCCGCCGGCCACGTCTGCTCAATCATGGGCTACGAGGAGTACATTCCGATCGCCGCAAAATACAAGGTTCCGATCGTGGTGACGGGCTTTGAGCCGCTGGACATTCTCCAGGGCATCGCGATGTGCGTGGCGCAGCTCGAAGAGGGACGCCACGAGGTGGAGAACCAGTACACGCGCGCTGTTCCCGAGGGCGGCAATCGCGCCGCGCAGCACTATGTGCAGCAGGTCTTCCGAGTGGTAAACCGCAAGTGGCGCGGCATCGGAGAGATCGGATCAAGCGGACTGGGATTGCGTCCGGAGTATGCTGAATTCGACGCCGAGCTGCGCTTCGACGTGGGCGGCTACACCGCGGAAGAGAGCCCGCTGTGCATCAGCGGATTGATTATGCAGGGTCAAAAGAAGCCGCACGAGTGCTCGGCCTTCGGCAAGCAGTGTACGCCTGAAAAGCCGCTGGGCGCGCCGATGGTTTCCAACGAGGGCGCATGCGCGGCGTATTATCGCTATCGCCGGGCCGAGCTGGCGGCAAAAGAAAAGGTATCCCAATGAGCACGCTGAAAGACTTTACGCTGAACTGTCCGCTGCCGATCAGCGATTATCCAACGGTGACGCTGGCGCATGGCGGCGGCGGCAAGCTGATGCATCAACTGATCGAGAAGATGATTCTGCCGGCCTTCCAGAGCCCGCTGCTCGAAACACGGCACGATGGCGCCGTCTTCGAACTGGGCGGCGCGCGGCTGGCATTTACAACCGATTCCTACGTCGTGCATCCACTCTTCTTCCCCGGCGGAGATATCGGCTCGCTGGCGATCAACGGCACGGTCAACGATCTTTCCATGTGCGGCGCGCGGCCGGTGTATCTGAGCTGCGGGCTGATTCTGGAAGAAGGCCTGCCGATGGAGACGCTGTGGGCGGTGGTACAGAGCCTGAAGAAAAATGCCGAGGCCGCCGGAGTGCAGCTTGTCACCGGCGATACGAAGGTGGTGGATCGCGGCAAGGGCGACGGCATCTTCATCAACACCGCCGGAGTTGGCGTGGTGGAGCACAAGCTGACGATCGCTCCGGCGAGCGTGCGCTCGGGCGACGTGGTGCTGCTGAGCGGCGATATCGGACGGCACGGAATCGCGATCATGGCGACGCGCGAGGGGCTGGAGTTCGAGTCGGCGATTGAGAGCGATTGCGCTCCGCTGAATGCGGCGGTGCGGGCGCTGATTGAGGGCGGCATCGAGGTCCACTGTTTGCGCGACCTGACACGCGGCGGGTTGGGCACGACGCTGATCGAGATCGCCGAGGCCACCGGGCTGGAGATTGCGATCGAGGAGACGAAGATTCCGGTGCGCGAGGATGTCGCCGGAGCCTGCGAGGTACTTGGCTTCGATCCGCTATACCTGGCCAACGAGGGAAGGATGATCGCCTTCGTGCCCGCCTCTGAGGCCGGACACGCGCTGGAGTTGCTGCGCAAGAGTCCGCACACCGCTGGCACGGTCGAGATCGGCAGAGTTGCCGCCGGGCGCAACGGCCTGGTGACGATGAAGAGCCGCATCGGAACCACGCGCATCCTGGACATGCTGAGCGGAGAGCAGTTGCCGAGAATCTGCTGAGAGCCGCACTGCTACACGGAGCCGGGCTCGCCTGCCCGGCTCCTGCCGTCTGCATCCCATTGTTGCTGAACGAGCTTCCCGGCCTCCGTCAAGGCCCCAAAGAACACATGCGGAAGTGAGCGAAATCACATCGCAGGCCGTGATCGGCGCATAAACTTTGGGACTGGGCGAAGAAAGCCCGCAACTGCGCGACTCTCTGCGCGCAAATATCATGCAAACCCTGACGGATTTCGGCAATGCAAGTTGCTCAATTTCCCGAAGGAAGTGCCACTTTTTAAACCCGCCAATCGCTCCCGAATACATGTTTATGAAAGAACCCCGCCGCAAGGCGGAGGGACGATTGCGCCTTTGTTAGCAGATTGAGGAGCCTCGGATGGTAACTACTGCCAAGACGATTTCACCTCCCTCCGACGATAAGCGCTGGAAGATTGTCGAGGGCATGATGCGGCGCCACGGCTATGAGCCCTACGCCCTGATTGAGGTGCTACACACGGTGCAGGAGACCTTCGGATTTCTGACCGACGAGGGCCTGAGATATGTGGCGGTCACCCTGCGCGTTCCCTACAGCAAGGTGTACGGCGTTGCGACGTTTTATCACTTCTTCAGCATGAAGCCGCCCGGGAAGCATACCTGCGTGGTGTGCACCGGCACGGCCTGTTACATCAAAGGCGCTCCGGTGCTACTGAACGCCGTAAAAGACGTTGCGGGAATCAACGAGGGCGAGACGACGCTGGATGGCAAACTCTCGCTGCTGACGGCGCGCTGCCTGGGCTCGTGCGGCCTGGCTCCGGCCGTGGTCTACGACGGACAGGTTGGCGCCAAGGTCACTTCCGAGTCGATCAGGCGGCGCGTTCACGAGTACCTGGAGAGCGAAAGCGAAGCTGAGGTTCAGGAGGCCGGAAAATGAATCAGGAAGATCTGGCAAACATTGCCTCCCAGACCAGAGAGAGTGACAGCCACTACGACCATGTTGTGAAGGTTTGCGTTGCTGCCGGCTGTCTTTCGGCCAACTCCGATCAGGTCAAGACGCAGTTGGAGAGCGAGATCAAACAGCGCGGGCTGGAGACCTGCTGCAAGGTCAAGGGCGTGGGCTGCATGGGACTGTGCGCCGCCGGACCGCTGGTCTCCGCCGACGCCAATGACAGGATGTTCCAGAACGTGAGCCCGGCAGACGCCGCCGCCATCATCAACTGCGTGGTGGAAAACAAGCCCGCTCCGCCGGCGATCGTGATGGACAGCAAGATCGACTTCTTCGCCCGTCAGGAGAAGATCGTGCTGGAAAACTGCGGCGAGATCGATCCCGAGCGCATCGAGGATTACATCGCCTCCGACGGCTACGAGGCGCTCTTCCACGTCATCACCAAGCTGAAACCGCTGGGCGTCATCGAGCAGGTGACCAAGAGCGGATTGCGCGGACGCGGCGGAGCCGGTTTCCCGACGGGGCTGAAGTGGACGACGGTCTTCAAGGCCGCCGGACAGCGCAAGTACGTGATCTGCAACGCCGACGAGGGCGATCCCGGCGCATTCATGGATCGTTCGGTGCTGGAGAGCGATCCCCATCGCGTGCTGGAGGGGATGGCGATTGCCGGCTACGCGGTAGGTGCAGACAAGGGCTTCATCTACTGCCGGGCGGAGTATCCGCTGGCGGTGAAGCGGCTGCGCACGGCAATCCGGCAGGCGGAGAATCACGGACTGCTGGGCATGAACATCGGCGACACGCACTTCGATTTCAAGATCGAGGTGAGGCTGGGCGCCGGTGCCTTTGTCTGCGGCGAGGAGACGGCGCTGATCGCCTCCATCGAGGGCGGACGCGGCACTCCGCGGCCCAGGCCGCCGTTCCCGGCGCAGGAGGGTCTGTGGGGCGCGCCCACGCTGATCAACAACGTCGAGACCTTCGCCAACATTCCTCCCATCATCCGCCGCGGCGGCGAGTGGTTTGCCTCCATCGGCACGGAAAAGAGCAAGGGAACGAAGGTCTTCGCGCTGGCCGGAAGGGTGAAGAACACCGGACTGATCGAGGTTCCGATGGGCATGACGCTGCGCGAGATCATCTTCAAGCTCGGCGGCGGAATTCCCGAGGGACGCAGATTCAAGGCGGTGCAGTCGGGCGGACCTTCGGGGGGCTGCGTTCCCGAGCAGTACCTGGATATTCCGGTGGATTACGACTCGCTGGCCAGCGTGGGCTCAATCATGGGCTCCGGCGGCATGATCGTGATGGATGAGAGCAGTTGCATGGTGGACGTGGCGCGCTTCTTCATGGAGTTCTGCATGTCGGAGTCCTGCGGCAAATGCGTCCCCTGCCGGGTCGGCACCACGCAGATGCACGGCATTCTGCAGCGCATCACCGAGGGCAAGTCCGAAGAGCACGATCTTGAGCTGCTGCAGAGGCTGACCGGAATGGTGAGGTCGGCGAGCCTGTGCGGCCTCGGTCAGACGGCTCCGAATCCGACGCTGACCACGCTGCGCTACTTCATGGACGAGTACCGGGCCCACATCGAGGAAGGCCGCTGCCCGGCCGGAGTCTGTCATCCGGTGAAGGCGGAGGCGGAGGTGATCGCATGAGCGCAACTGGAACCGAAATCTGCACTCTGATGATCGAAAATCGCGAGTGCGGCGGACGATCCGATCAGACGATTCTGGAGGTCGCCGAGGAGAACGGAATCTTTATTCCAACGCTCTGCCGGCTCGCGGGACTCAGCAACATCGGCGCCTGCCGCATGTGCCTGGTCGAGATCAAGGGCAACAACAAGCTGCTGCCCGCCTGCGTCACCAAGGTGCAGGAGGGGATGGAGGTGACGGTGAACTCGGAGCGGCTGGCCGAGTATCGCCGCACGGCGCTGGAGCTGCTCTTCAGCGAGCGCAACCACACCTGCTCGGTGTGCGTCACCAACGGCCACTGCGATCTGCAGGCGCTGGCGCTGAAGCTGGGCGTCGACCACATCAGTATGCCTTACATACATCCGCTGTTGACGGTCGATGCTTCGCACCCGCGCTTTATCGCCGACCATAACCGCTGCATCCTATGCACCCGCTGCGTGCGCGTCTGCCACGAGATCGAAGGCGCGCATACCTGGGACCTGATGGGACGCGGCACCAAGGCCCGTGTGATCACCGATCTCTGCGCCCCATGGGGCGAGTCGGAGAGCTGCACCGGCTGCGGCAAGTGCGTGCAGGTTTGCCCCACCGGCGCGCTGAGCGAAAAGGGCCCGGCCGCCGGCGAGATGATGAAGCGCCGCGCCTTCCTGCCCTACTTGAACATGATGCGGGAGGTGGGACGATGACGAACGCCAAGGCAACTGAGACAAAAGCACGGCTGGCAACCTGCTGGCTCGATGGCTGCTCGGGCTGCCACATGTCGCTACTGGATATCGACGAGCGGCTCATCATGCTCGAAGACAAAATCGAGATCGTGTACGGCCCGCTGGTCGACGCCAAACATTTCCCGGAAAGCGTGGATGTGGCAATCGTGGAGGGCTCGGTGAGCACCGAGGAGGATCTGCACAAGATCAAGCTGATCCGCAAGCACTCCAAGGTGCTGGTGGCGCTGGGAGATTGCGCGATTACCGGAAACATTCCCGCCATGCGCACGGTCTTTCCGCTCAGCGACGTTCTGCACCGCGCCTACGAGGAGAACTCAACCATCAACAGGCAGCCTCCGACGAAGGAAGTTCCGAAGCTGCTGGAGCGGGTGCTGCCGCTGCATGAGGTGGTGAAGGTAGATTGCTTCCTGCCCGGCTGCCCGCCCTCGGCCGAGAATATTTTCTTTGTCATCAGCGAGCTGCTGGAAGGGCGCATTCCGGATATGAGCACCATTGCGCGCTTTGGAGCATAGAGATATGGCTACGATCAGGATCGATCCCATCACCCGCATTGAAGGCCATGCCCGGATCACGGTGCAGTTGAACGAGCAGGGAGAAGTGCAGGATGCACGCTTCCACGTGACCCAGGTACGCGGCTTTGAAAAGCTCTGCCAGGGCCGGCCCTTTACCGAGATGCCGGCGCTGATGGCGCGCATCTGCGGCATCTGCCCCACAAGCCACCTGCTGGCCTCCAGTAAGGCCTGCGACGACATCATGGCCGTGCGCATTCCGGAGACGGCCGAGAAGCTGCGCCGCATCATGAACCTGGCGCAGATTACGCAATCCCACGCACTGAGCTTCTTCTATCTGTCCTCGCCCGACCTGCTGCTGGGCATGGACGCCGATCCGGAAGAGCGCAACATCATGGGAGTGATCCGCAAGCATCCACAAGTGGCGCGCGACGGCGTGAAGCTGCGCCAGTTCGGCCAGCGCGTGCTGGAGACGCTGGGCGGCAAACGCGTCCATCCCGGATGGATCGTTCCCGGCGGCGTCAGCCATCCGCTGCAGGCCGAACAGCGCGATCAGATCCTCGCCCAGATTCCCGAGGCGATCGAAATCACGCGGCGGGCGCTGCAGTGGTTCAAGGGACAGATCGAGAACTTCCGCAGCGAGGTGCGCTCGTTTGCCAACTTCCCGACGATGTTCCTGGCGATGGCCAATGACGCCAACGAGTTCAGCGCCTATAACGGCTGGCTGCGCTTTATCGACGCCAACCTGGACATCGTCGCAGACCACATCACCGGCACCGATTACCAGAACTATATTGGCGAATCCGGCAACGAGGATTCGTACCTGAAATCCACGTACTTCAAGCCTCTGGGATTGCACGATGGTATCTATCGCGTCGGTCCGCTGGCGCGGCTGAACATGTGCAAGTCGGCGGGTACGCCGCAGGCCGACGAGGAGCTGGCCGAGTTCCGCGAGCTGGAACGGCACTCGGTACTGAGCTCGTTCTACTATCACTATGCGCGCCTGATCGAGATTCTCTTCTCGGTGGAGCGCATGGAGACGCTGCTGCGGGATCGGGAGATTCTGGGCAAGAACGTACGCGCCCACGCCTCGCCGAACAACCTCGAGGGCGTCGGAATTATGGAGGCTCCGAGAGGGACCTTGATTCATCACTACCGTATCGACGAAAATGGGCTTATCGAGTCAGCAAATATGGTGATCGCAACCGGACACAACAACCTTGCCATCAACCACGGCGTGCTGCAGGTGGCGCGCCAGTTTGTGAAAGGCAAGGCGATCGAGCAGGGGATGCTGAATCGCGTGGAAGCGGTGGTTCGCGCCTTCGATCCCTGCCTGAGCTGTTCCACCCACGCTGCCGGCATGATGCCGCTGGATATCCAGTTGCTGAGCGCCGATGGCGAAGTCCTCGACCGGGTGCAAAGATAACGTGATGCGCGTAGCCCTGATCGGATACGGCAATACGCTGCGCGGCGACGACGCGCTGGGGCCGCTGGCGGTCGAGCGCCTGCGCGAGCAGTTGCCGGGGCCGCAATATGTGATCCGCCAGCAGCTTGGTCCGGAGTTGGCCGGGCTGCTGGCGGAGTGCGATCTGGCCATCTTCGTCGATGCCTCCGTCGCAGGCGCCCCCGGCGAAGTTCACGTCGAACAGCTCTCGCCGGAGCAGGCATCAGAGATGACGCAAAACATGACGCACCATGTCACGCCGGTCACGCTGCTTGCCATCTCCAAGGAGCTCTACGCCCATGCGCCGCGCACGATCCTGGTGACGGCCGTGGGCGCCAGCTTTGAAAACTTCGAGGGATTGAGTCCGCAGGCTTCCAGGGCGCTGGATGAGATATGCGAACTGGTACCGACGCTGATCGGAGACTTTCCGGCGATGTGGTAAACGGCGCGCTCGGCCGCTGTTGTCGAGTCACGAACGTTCGCGTTGGTGGCACGCGGCGAGTTTGTACTTCAGTAAACAGCTTCTCTGGAAATTTTTCCGCTTTTTGTCGTCAAGCGTTCGTGCTCCTTAACCGAATGTGCAAGTGATGAACTCAGCACTTGTCACGGCCGCTCTCAACCCGTAGGATTCTGCAACATAGTTGCGGACAATTCCCCCCAATAGAGTTGTTAAGGTCCTCAGTCTGGACGCCGGGAAAAAGAGAGCCTTCAGGATGACATTAAAGAAGACGATTCTTTGCGTTGATGACGAGCATAGCCTTTCCATCGAGAAGATCATGTTAGAGACACGCGGCTACCGCGTGATGACCTGCAAAACTGCGCTCGAAGCGCTTGACGTCTTCCAACGCTGCAGCGTCGATCTTGTCCTCAGCAACCTTGAGCTGCCGGACACGACGGCCAACGAACTGGTGACCGGACTGAAGTCGTGCTCGCCGCAGCTTCCGGTGATCCTGCTCAGCAATCATCGTCGTATCTTCCACACCGATGTTCCCGCCGATCTGCTGCTGCGCAAGGAGAGCTACGCTCCGGCAGAGCTGCTGGAGAGTATTCGCATCCTGCTAACCAAGCGCCGGGGCCCAAGACGCTCGCAGCCGATGATGGCGCAGCGTGCGCAGGCCTCATAGCGGCGACGGCAAGTCCCGTCTGGCATTTGGAAGCTCCTGCGGCGAACGCCTTACGCGACAACGCGCGCGGAGCTGCGCCCGCGAGTGGCCGGGGCTGTCGTGTAAGATGAAAGAGCATGGCAGCCATCATTCAGGTTGAAAATGTCAGCAAGACCTATCGTGTCGGCAAGGTGGGCGTTCCCGCGGTCCGCGGCGTCTCCTTCGAGGTGGAGCGCGGCGAGTTTCTCAGCGTCGTCGGCCCCTCGGGAAGCGGAAAATCCACGCTCTTTTATATCCTGGGCGGGCTGGCGCAGGCTGACAGCGGCCGGGTGCTGATCGACGGCACCGACTTCGCGCAATCCACCGACTCCGAGCGCACGCAACTGCGCCGCAGGAAGATCGGTTTCGTCTTCCAGAAATTCAACCTGCTGCCGACATTGAGCGCGCGCGACAATATCCGCATCGCGCTGGATATCGCCCGCGACGCCGCCAATCACGACGACCAGTACTTCCGGCACATCACCGAGTTGCTCGGCATCGACAAGCGGCTGGATCACCGTCCCAGCGAGCTGAGCGGCGGCGAGCAGCAGCGTGTGGCGTTGGCGCGAGCGCTGATTAACAAGCCGGCGATCGTGCTGGCCGATGAGCCCACGGGCAACCTGGATACGCAGAACTCGACCGTGGTGCTGGAGATGCTGCAGCGCTCGAACCGCGAGCTGGGACAGACCGTGCTGATGATTACGCATAACCCCGAGGCGGCACGCTACGGACACCGCATCCTGCACTTCCGCGACGGGCAGGTGGTGAGTCCGGAGATGGACCCGCAGTGGGTCGTTCCGCAGGCGTAGCGATCGCAGTCGCGAATGCGGAGCCGGAAAGACGCGGAGAATCCACAATTTAGGGGATTCGGCGGTTTGACAGCATCGGAGTGCTTTGACTAAGATTGATGAGTCGAGCGGGAGTAACTCAGTGGTAGAGTGCGACCTTGCCAAGGTCGAAGTCGCGGGTTCAAATCCCGTCTCCCGCTCCAGAAGTTTTTGAACCCTCGCCGGTGCGCGAGGGTTTCTCGCGAAGGCGGCATAGCCACTCCATTCCCATCCCGGGGCGCGGTAGCCAAGTGGTAAGGCAGAGGTCTGCAAAACCTTTATTCGGCGGTTCGATTCCGCCCCGCGCCTCCAAGTTTTCACTCACTTACAGACCATGCTGAAAGTTTACGCTAACGATAAGCTAACAATAAGCGGACAAGTAGCGTAATTTTTACCAGCTCACGACGGTCGATTTCCGATCATCGAGCTGACGATCTGCGCCGCCTCATCGGCCTTGCTGAGCGTCACGTGGCTGTAGTGCCTCAATGTGGTATCGGGCCGCGAGTGGACGAGCCGCTCCTGCGCCACCCTCACGGGCACGCCGGAGTCCTGCAACACCGTCGAGTGCCAGTGACGCAGCAGACGCCACGTCACATGCGGCAGTCCCAGTTCTTTCGCCTTCGGCTGGATCTTGCGACGGAGAACGTTGACGTACTCCTTCGGATTGTCCCCGCCTTCGGCCGGGAACAGCCACGCGTCTTCGGGATCATCAGGGCGCTTCGCCATGAACTCCCGCAGGCGTTCGAGATCCGCATCGGCGATCCGAATAGGACGATTCTGGCGGTGGTACTTGGGAGTGTGAAGATCGCCGTGGTTGACGGCTTCCCTCACCCACACGCACTTCTTGGTGGTTCGCAGGACGGTTGAGGAGACGCTGAACGCGCTGCTGGTCCGCACTCCTCCACCTTGCTCTTTCCCTGGGGTCTCAACGGAACTCTCGTCCTCTCCCCGCATGACGTACTCGCCTACCCGGCTGCGCAGATCAAGTTTCAACAGGGCCGCGCCATTGTGATTTAACCCATGGATTTTCACACGTGCTATTTTGCAGTACGGGTCGCCCTTGGCCACGCACATCGCTTCCTTGTAGTAGAAGTCGCGTCCCAGCGCTGCCGAGCGTGAGCCACTCGCGTAACCAACCGCCGTCCAGCAGACAGGATGATCACTTTTCCCAAAATGTTGGAGGTGCTGTTCAGCTTCGAAGGAGTTGTGCCAGATCATCTCCGTGCACAGGCCGCTCCCGGGCAACGGAGTGCATTCGACGATCTCGACATGGACCACGCCGGTAAGTGTGTGCATCGTACATGCCATCTCCACCGATTCATCCATCGTGTTGCAAATCGAGCGCTCGGTGAAGCTGCGCGTATCCTGATAACCGTGAGCGTAGCCGCAACGCAACAGCAGCCGGCGCGCAGCCTCGACACCAATTGTGTTGATCAGTTCGCGACGCAACAGCCCCATTGCAGCGGCACTTTGAACCAACATGCGCTGACCGCCCAGGTAAATTGTGCCCTAAGCAGGATCGAGTTCGAGCAATTCCAAGAGCTGTATGTCTCTTAACTTCATGACGCAGAATCCGGAATCCAGCCTACTGCTCTTTCGAGATCATAAGCTGATTCCCGCGGCGTCGCGGTTCTCGACAATCCAGTAAGAACGCAAATGAACGAACAGCGCGGCGCATGTCATCGCAGAGCCAACAAGACATGCACCACGCCAGGCGAGATAGAACTATCCCCAGTTGCCCAAGCAAGAACCCAAAGAGCCGCCGCCGACGCATACTCTTTCTCGCCGAGAACCAGTTCTCCTCGTACCAATATCTCCCTCATTCCGCTTGGCACAAAAATCCCCGGTCGCGTGGGAAGTATACCCACGAATCAACCGAATCGAGCTCAGTACTTACCGAATTCCTTGGTAGCGTCCACCCACACTTTCACCAACTCTGGACTGCATCCTTCCATCTCGGAGATATCCGTGCTCATGATAAAGCCGCCACCCTTACCAACCTCCTGACACAACTTGTGGGTGAGCTCGCGCACCTGGCTCGGCGCAGAACTCAGAAGCATGCTCACCGGCATGCCTCCAATGATACCCATCGTATCGCCGACAACTTCCTTCACCTTAAAGATGTTGCTTTGCTGGAACTTACCAACCGTTTTGCCCTTCGGCAACTCAGTAAGATACTCCAGCCGCTGGTCCCAACAGCCCTCGTAGAAAACGTAGGGCGTGATCCCCGCTTCAATCAGCCGCACGATGAAGTCCTTCAGCTGCGGCCAGTAGAAGCGCTCGAACATCTGCAACGAAATAAACCCATCCGAGCCCCGGTGCAGAGGAATTAGAACAGATTTTCCGCCGGTAACCTTGGCGCGTGCAACTGCATACTGCACCTGAATATCGCATACCTTTTCTTCGGCGGCCAGCAACTGTTGCGGAGACCGTCGCATGTCCAGGAAAATACCTCGCATACCGCGCAACGTATCCGACATGTAATCAAACGGCGCTTCTACAATTCCAGCGCTGCCGTATGGCAGGGGCAAAAAACCAAGAGCAGCCATGCGCTTGATATTTCTCACAACCATGGCAGACCATGACACATGCGCCTGCGCAGCTTTTGCCAGTGCATCGAGCGCGCTTGCAACCTGCGGCGTTCCCAAGCTGGACAGGAACGCGCCCATCGAGTAATGGCCGAATGATGCCATGCCAAGATGCGGCAGATCCGAAAGCCCCTGCAGCGCGGAATAGGTACGCGGCAAATAGCTTCGAACGGACCAGTCACCGGGATCGGCCAAGAAGGCATCGTAGTCTTCAGCCTTCATGTACTCACCCTCGTGGAACTGGAACGAGTCGTCTGGCCCCAGCCCGTATCCCGGCCACTTCGTCATTACCTCACCGAGAATCCGGCTCGGAGCAGAGGATTGAGCCATGACCGAATATGCGTCAGGTTCGTAACGAAGCGCCACCTTTTCCATCGCCTCCGCCAACACATCTGCATTCTCATAAAGCTCATGACGGGGAATGCCTTCGCTTTGAGCCAGAAACATGCCGAAAGCTAGCGAAATTGGAACGCGGTCCGGCTGTCTGTTCTCACCTGCATCCACGATTCGCTTGGCACGTTCGGCGCGAAGTTGGTCGGTGGTCTTTTCCTGAGCGGTAGCAGATGCTACATTCGTTTCAACCATAACTTTCCTCTCAATCAGTTACCGGGACGCTCTGGTTCCTTCAAGCAAGTTTGTCCACCAAGCAGCGTCCTCCAGAATGAAATCGCAGCCAGCAAGCGTGACTCATTTGGATGGCATTTATCCACTTGCAATCGAGTGCGAGCGGACGGGAAGCTCGACGCACACCTGCGCCTCTCGGGACCAGCCTCCTCTTCTACACCGCAATTGAACTCTAGGCGACCGAAACCTGGTACCACTGTTTTGCGAGCCGCACAGCCTGCTGCGCGTCCGCGCCCCAGTCATCGGCTCCAACCGACTTACAAACACTGGCATCCACCGGTCCGCCGCCAACCATAACCCTAACCTTGTCGCGCAATCCTGCTGCCTTTACTGCTTCGATCGTGTCCCGCATGGAGTCGAAGGCTAGCGTGAGAAGTCCCGACAAACCCAGAACGGTGGCGCCGCTCTCTCTCAACGCTTCCACGAAACGCGCCGCGGGAACATCAACGCCGAGATCGACAACCTCAAAGCCGGCCGACTTCAGCATGTTCACAACGATGTCCTTGCCGATATCGTGAATGTCGCCTTTGACGGTGCCGAACACAACCTTGCCGGCGCTCTCCGCCGATCCCGCTTTCAAATGCGGTTCCAGAATCGCGCTTACCTGCTTGAGTATCTCGCCTGACATGATCAAGTCCGAAACAAAATATTCCTGATTCCCGAAACGCGTACCGACTTCAACCATGCCTTCCTGGCATGCTTTCAGAATTTCTCCCGCAGCGATGTTCTGCTTTAGCGCATCGTTCACCAGCTTCAGCGTCTCGTCTTCGTTGAGCTCCGTAAGCTCTTTCGTAATTTCCGCACATTTACTCATCGATTTCTCCCATTTATGAAACATCGTACAGGTGTGACGAATCCTATTTATGCCAATCTGCTTTTTCCACAGTAGTCCGTACTCTTCAATCGGCCTAATTGCTCGCAGCTGCCGCTACCATAGCCTTGATGTTTTCCACCTTGGCGTCAGGCGGCGCAGAACAACCAGTGGACAAAATGAATCCAGGCCCCATATCTCTTATTAATTGAACGCTGTAGTTGTAAACCTCATCTGGTGTACCTAGAGACAATTTAGCAGCCCCAACATCGCCCTTGATGCACATGCGGTCTCCAAGTACCTTTTTAATCTTGTAGATATCGGTCACGCCATCTGTTTCAAACACGCATTTCCCCTTCGGAAGAGCACGGAAAAATTCAAGATCGCGCTCCCAGTTGGAGTCGATGTGAATGTCGATGGCAGCACCTTCTTCAAAGATTACGTCGGCCGTCTCTTTTAAGTACTTCCAAACGAAACGCTCCCATAGTTTTGGGGAGTAAAACTCGCTAGCGCCACGGGCCGGAGAAAGAAAAACAATGGTAGCTTTGGTTGCCCGAATGGTCTGCCTCAACGTCTCCAGGCATTCCTTTTGGATTACATCTAATACGGCCTCGACCTTATCCGGGATCTTATACATATCCCGAGTGTACTTAGGCATCGAGCGTGCACCCCCGATCAGCTCAGGGACAGCAGTGGCCACAATCGGGGAGTAGATTACATAGCCGGCATCCTCAAAGTTCTGTACTAGCTTGGGGACCTCGGCTAACTGTTGCATCGTTGCTTCCAATGGAAAGTTCAGCCTGTTCTTCAGAAAATCCACCATAAAGGGGCCCCATCCTTTGTTCAGGATGGTGTCATAGTCCTCGATGGTCATAACTTCCTTTTCGTCAAGCTGCCAGAGTGAGTCGGCCGGCAGCTCTTGGCCGGGCAACTTTACCTTGGTCATGAAGATCAGAGGGAAAATAGGCCCAGCAGCAAATGCGGCGTTCATGCCTTCGAAGTCGCCCAATGCTTTCGCGGAATCCAACATCGTTTTGTTGGCCACTTTAAAGCTGGAGCAAAAGTCAGACAGCTTTACGCCCATATGTCTGGCACAGAAAGAATCAGCCATAAGTATGAATGGCGTCTTATCTGGTTTCTCTAAGGCTATAACTTTTCTGAGCCTTTCCTTACGCTTTCTCAGTAACTCTTGAGTCGTTTCCATCATTGCTCCCTTAGTGTTTCTTTGCGGGTTGCTTTTAAAGGCCTGCTTTCGGCTGGCTACACCGGATACCTGCCCTGGATTCGACGACTGATAGTGTTGGCGTTTTGTTAATCGCTACTTTTTTGATGAAGCATCCGGTAGCAGCGGAAAGCGAACTCTTATTTCACGCCGCAATGTAAACACGAGAAACCTCACCTCGCATAACTCCGAGAACGTGGCCAGCTGATCGTTAATGTATTATCACGATAGTCAATATATTAGAGCAGCGACATCACAGAGCTTACTTCAGCGAGGTTTTCCTATAGGACCGAGTCCAACCGTGAGTAACCCTCAGCCCGAAAAAGTGGAATGGCGACCGACGAAAGGTTCAACAATATTCATGAATTTCCCGCTTCTGCGCCATTCCCTCACGGTTACCCTTGCGTGTTGCGGTGTAGCTGAGCTTCAGAGCACTATTCCTTTCTCTTGTTGAATTGCAGTCCATTGAACGGCACTGCATACTGGAACCAGAGCGTGTTTCCCTTGGCCTGGTTCTGAACCAGAGTGTCTCGGTAGTATTTGACGGCCATTCCGCCGTACGGCATGCTATAGCGAACCTGCGGTCCAATCTGAAGACTGCGGCCGCGGTTACCGCCTTGAAAACGCGCGCCGTGCGATCTATCGTCCGTCGTCTGGTAGTAAATCGTGCCGGCGGCGCCCACTGCCCACTTTTTGGAAAGCTCCTGCATGCCGGTGAATTCGTCCATGAATTCATTGCCGCTGCGATAATGAGTAACCTTGTCATAGCCGTTGATGATGTAGGTGGTTCGCGAACCAAACTCCTGCCTGCCTTTGTGCGGCAGCAATGTAATACTGAATGCAGGTCCCCAGGCAACATTGTGCTGTCCGATGTTCAGAACGTCGGCGCTCGAGTAGGCCACGCCCGGCGTCCACGCCTGCATGGTATCGAGAATCCAGTGCGCCATTCCCTTATGCCACTGTATCTGCAACGGACTATAGCCTACGTTGCTCATAGCAAACTTGCTGTACTGAGCGGTCGATGCCGGCCCATTCGGAAGACGGAGCTCTTCGAAGACGCCCCACGGAATCGCTACGTAGCTATCGAGACTGCCGCCAAGGAGCTTCAATTTCCAGGCGTGATTAAGTTTTATGGCAGAGGCGAATACGCGGAGCTTGAAGTCGATCGGGATTTTGTTGCCATTCCCATCGACCGTTTCGTTCTTCCAAACAAACGCTTCGTATTGGTAGTAGGTGGTTGAGCCCGGTTTGGGAGCTAGACCAGTCATTACGGTGTCAACACCGTAGGGATACACACAGGCCCCACTTTCAGTGGCGCTCGCGGTCGAACCTAGAATGGCAAGGCAAGCAGAAAGTAACAGAAGACGATAAAGAGTTCGATTTATCATTCGCATTGGGATCCTTTGATTTGAATGAAACGACTTACTCAAGTTGAAGCTTCACTGTTGTTTGTCCGCCGGGGAACACCTGTTGCCATGGCGATTGACTCCGCGCCTGTCCATACGGTTGGGTTGCCCCGCAGCCGCAACCAGACAGGAAAGAAACGCATTGAAATGCTTACTGCCAACTGCATATCAAAGCCTCGCAGGCCAATCATTTGGTCGGAGTGCCATTGCACTCCGGCTCTGCCGCTTCGTCGCAGCTACAACAAATATTTGGGCGACGGAGAACCCGTCAAGCAGGTTCAATCCCTTCGGCCGCGCACCGAACGCGCCCTTGACTGCCCTCCGCTTTCCTAAGGCAAGGCTCTGAACCGCCTTGTAACTGCGCCTAGCAATATGTACACCGGCGGGCTGCGCCAAAGTATCAAAGAAAGCGAAAATGCTCGCAGTGATCGCAGGAGGGATATGAACGTACTTGGGGCGGGCTTCTAGATGTGCAGAAGATAGGCTGCATACGCAACACGACTACCTCGGTGTTTGTTTCCTATCGGACGCTCCTCGCGCCTACTCGCCCCGGAGCATCGGCGACGAAGTCCATCGACCGGACCGGGTTGATGGGCCTCAGCAGGGAGCGCGCGCCGCCGCCAGCCGCCGCAACGCATCAGGGCATGCAGACACCGGTAGCCGAAGCGACGCCGCACCATGGTCGGATCGCGCAGCTTCCGGCGCAGCTCCGAGCTTCCCCCTGCTTCCAAGACGAATGCCTGAATGACCCCAACTCCCTGAACCTCTCCGACAACCGCAAAAAGGTCGAGGAGTTGGGGCAGGATCACAATCAACAGCGTCCGCACAGCGCGAACTCGGCTACCCTACACCGGAGGACTTCGCACGAACGGCGGCGGCCAAGCGTTGTGGAAAAGATGGCGCCCAACTGCCTTGGAAAACGGGCGCGTTTCGCATTTTCCCACAACGCCGACGACCTTCGCGCTACACAGTCAGCCCGTCGGAACTCTCATAAAGAGCGGACCAAGAACGAGGGCAGATCACGCGCGAGTGCAATTCTACCCTCAGGATATTTTGCGCTTTGGCATTCGTGCGAACGCTAAGGCCACGATTCCCATAACGCACAAGACTTCATTCAATTCAAATGCTGGCTTATAAGACCTGTACACATCAAAAAGTTTTCCGCCTATGATACCTGCCGGTGAGCACACCAGCGCCGCCAGCAGCAACAAGGTCCCATTAAGTTTCGGGAAGATCTTCGCTCCGAAGAAGTTGGCAAGTATTGTGTTCTCGGAGACAAATGACCATCCGAAACCTGCGCCATACAGGATCGCCGCGGCGAACGCGACTGGCAAATTGCTGGAAGTCACCTGAATCGCCAGGACGGAACCCACAATAAAGAGCAGGAGCCCCAGCATGAAGACATAGCGCGGAGCGAATCTATCAAGCAGTGGCCCGGCGAGCAGGCGTCCGCAGATTCCGCCCATGGTGTACAACCCCATGGCCAATGCAGCATTGGCGGGACTCATACCGGCTCCACGCAGATGCAATATCCAGTGTGCGGTAAAGAAAAAGAAGGGAAATTGACAGGCAATGGCGCCGAGAAAGATGATCCAGAACGCGGGAGATCGATACGCCTCGCCAGGAGTCCACTCATCTTTGGTCACCAGCCCTCTGTCGGTTTGCGGATTTGCGGCAGCGGCCTCACTGGAGATGCCGTCGACATCCTGCCCGAGGTCCTCGGGGCGTTCCTTCACTGCGAAATGGGCGACAACGGCGGCTAGAACAGACGCGCAGGCGACGACTTCCCAGGCGAGTTGCCAGTTTCCAGCGGCCGCCGCAAGAACTTTATTCATCAATGGCGCACCCGCAAGACCGGCAAAGCCCGAGGCAGTCAAGGTAATTGCCATGGCCCGTCCGCGATAGCGTTTGAACCAGCGAGTTACGACCGTTGAAATCGGCATCATCGTCCCGAAGCCGATTCCGGAGCCTATTAGAACTCCAAATCCCACCAGGTAATGCCAAGGCTGAGAGGCCACGAACGCCATCCACATCGACCCCAGGAAAATCAGGGCTGAGCCGATTGCGAAAGTGCGGCGTATGCCCCACTTTAGAATTGTGGCTGCAATCAGCACCGAAGGGACGCCGATGCAGAGATTCAGCAGCGTGAAGCCAAGTCCGAAGATACTACGAGGCATCGGAATCTGCTTTAGCATGTATGTGTTAATGACGGCTCCGCCGTAGAGCGGGAAGCCCATGTTTAGGAAATATATAAACCAAAGCACCCCAATAAGCTTCCACCCATAAAAACCACGCTCTGGGGATGGGGTAAGCTTATTGGATACCGCATGATCCACTGTCGAAGTAGACATGAATTCGACCCTCCTTTTCCTTAAGTTATTAGCTGCAACGGAACCCGCCGCGTAAGCGGCTCGTGGACGAACAACGGCAACGCTTCCCTGCAGGTCGCCGATAATATCCTGCTCGTCGAGCGTCCACTTGTAATAAACCAAGAGCTTCTGAATTTGTGCTGCTCTCAAGCATTTATGCGATCTCCGCTGCTATGCGACCTTCCGGGAAGTCTGCAGGACTGTCACGAACCGTCGTTCCTGCGATATCCCGATAGAGACGCGCCAGGGTCATCTCCTCGCTATAACCGTATCCACCTTCAACTTGAACGACATCGATGAGAGATTTCTGCCCGAGATGCAGTGCCAACAACTTGACCATGGCAGCCTCCGCCAGAAATGGCTGGCCGTGCTCAATCGACGCAGCCGCGTCAAGCACAGCGAGGCGAGTCGCATAACAATTAGCCGAGACATTTGCGAGAAGTACTTGAATCGCCTGGAAGGAACCAATTGGTCTTCCAAACTGGATGCGCTGCGTGGAATAGGTTGCTGCATGTTTCAATGCCGCTTGTGCGAGTCCGACCGTTTGAGCCGCTTCCGCCACCGAGGCAACAGCCAGAGTCGCGGCGATAATCGCCCCTCCCCCATTGACCGAGCCAAGCACTGCTGAGTCTTGCACCGCGACGTTGTTGAAAACGAGGTCAGCTATGGGGCATCCTCTTAGGCCCATCGTGTCCAGCTTCGGACCGACATGTAGCCCTGGCGCTTTAGCGTCGACAATGAAAGCCGTGAGAACATTCGGGTTCGCGGTCGCATCGGTTTTCGCGAAAACAACGTAGAGCCCAGCTTCACCAGCATTTCTCACAAATGTTTTGGAGCCGTTCAGGACGTAGCCATTGCCTTGCCGAATTGCTACCAGGCTCCCGCCGCCAGGAATCCCTGTGGCACCACTTTCGCAGGCAGCGATACCACCCAAGACTTCTCCTTGTGCTAGACCAGGCAGGTACAACTTCTTCTGCTCGGCAGTGCCCCACGTCTGGATCACATAGGCTGCCAGTACGTGATTGCTCACAATTGCGGCAACCGAAGCGCAAGACCGCGCAAGAATCTCCACGACATTCACGTAACTAACAAAACCAGCACCGGCGCCACCTACTTCTTCCGGCAGGAGCAGGCCGAGAAAGTCATGTCCAGCGAGCGCCTTGATCGCTGCTCTTGGAAAATGCCCGGTCCGATCCAGTTCAACTGCAATGGTATCCAGAGATTCCTTGGCAAAATCACTGGCGCTTTGCGCGATCAGTTGTTGTTCTTCCGTCAAGGTGTAGCTCATTATTCACTTTCCTCCCGTCGCTGCGGCCTGCTTCGCTTCCTGTTCGCGAAGGATTTGCCCAGCAATTACCATGCGTTGGACCTGGTTGGTTCCTTCGTAAATCTGGAGAACTTTGGCGTCACGCAAGAGCTTCTGCACAGTGCTCGCGGACGAAAGGGCCAACGAACCAAGGAGCTGTTGCGCAGCCGCGCACACCTGCATCGCGGCGTCCGTCGCAAATGTCTTAGCCACTGCAGCCTCTTTGGAGTAAGGGAGACCGGCGTCTTTGAGTGACAGTGCGCTTCTTACCAGCGCTCTCGCCGCCTCTACTTGAATCTCCATGTCGGCGACTGTGAACTGTGCCATCTGGCTTGGTTTTCCGGTGCTCAAATATTTCAGGCACTCGTCCAATCCTCGCCGTGCAACGCCAACTCCGATGGAAGCAACCATCGGGCGGGCCATGTCCAGAGTCTTCATCGCGATCTTCATGCCATCGCCCTCTTTTCCTAGAAGGCGATCTGCGGGAATACATACATCTCTTAGAATAAGTTCGATAGTGTTTGAGCTACGAATACCTAGCTTGTGCTCAACGGAACCAATCATGAGGCCGGCCCTATCCCGCTCTACTACAAAAGCGGAGAGCCCTTTCACTCCCTTGTCCGGATCGGTGCTTGCAAATATGACAAAGACCTTTGCATATGAGCCGGTCGTGCAGAAACACTTCACGCCGTTCAAGACATAGTCGTTCCCTACGCGCTTCGCGGTTGTCTTACACGAGCCAGCGTCAGAGCCCGCGCCGGGCTCCGTGAGGGAAAAAGCACCAAGGCCTCCTTCAACGATCGGGGTAAAGTACAACTTTTTCTGTTCGTCCGAGCCGGCAATCAATAGAGGATAGGAACTCAGGCCATTTCCGCTCAGCGTCGTAGCGAACCCGGCACAACCATAAGCCCACTCCTCCACGACCACCGACTGCGTTACGGAATCATATTCGGCGCCCCCAAATTTCTTCGGAATCGCCATGCAGATAAGTCCAGCTTTTTTTGCTTCCTCTACTGCGAAGAGTGGAAACTCACCGGTTTGATCGTACTTTGAAGCGAAAGGAATAATATGGGCTGCGGTGAACTCCCTGGCAATAGCCTGCAACCGCAGTTGATCACTAGTAAGTTGCATATGATTACACTCCCTGTCCGACAACAACAGCTTGGGATGGGTGATCGATGCTAGCATTGACACTCTGCGCGGGCTTGCTTTGAATCAACTGGCGCAGCCCTCCCCACCCCGGGCGGAAAATCTCAGCTGGCATCACTCGCAATTGTGGAGAGATTCGCGGCGTAAACTCCATTTGGGCAAGGATATCTTTTTCCAAATTCACGCCCGGCGCAATTTCTGTCAGCGTCATAACTCCATTTTTCAGGGTAAAGACCGCGCGTTCGGTGACATATATAACTGGCTGTTTTATCTTGGCTGCCATCGTGCCGCTGAACGTCACCTGCTCAACCTGCTTGAGGAACTTTTTGTTCTTGCCTTCCTGTTCGATCACGAGAGCACCTTCTCCGGCTGACACCTTGAGGCCGCCCGCGGTAAATGAGCCACAGAAAACAACCTTCTTGGCAGCTTGCGTTATGTTGATAAATCCACCGCAGCCGTTCGCGCGCCCATTGAACTTACTCACGTTGATGTTTCCTTTTTCATCGGTCTGCGCGAGTCCAAGAAATGAAACGTCGATACCGCCACCGTCGTAATAGTCGAATTGCTCGTGATGCGCGACGATTGCCTCCGGATTGTAGGAGGCGCCAAAGTCGGGAAGGCTGGCTGGTATTCCACCGATTACTCCGGCTTCAGTCGTCAGGGTCATCAGATCAGAAACGTTCTCTTCAGCTGCGATCGCACCGATGTCGCTGGGAATTCCTACCCCGAGGTTCACCACCGCGTCGGGCACTAATTCCATGGCTGCCCGGCGGGCAATAATTTTTCTTTCATCGAGCGCGAGCGGCGGGATGGTGTTCCCTTTCGCTTTAAGCGAACCCGAGTATGCAGGATTAAAGTAGAAGGCCTCGGTTTGCCAACAGTACTCGCTCGTGGAAGCAATAATCGCGTGGTCAACGAGAATCCCTGGAACCCCGACATCTTTGGGGTTCAACGTTCCTGGTTGGGCGAGGAATTCAGCTTGCGCTATCACAATTCCTCCGCTGTTCTTTGCTGCCTGCGCCAGAGGCAATGCCTCCAGCCGGGCAGCCTCTCTTTCCATCGTCAGATTGCCGCGTTCATCCACACTGTCGCCCTTAATAATGGCAACGTTGATTGGAAATGATTTGTAGAAGAGGTACTCCTCCCCATCGATTTCGATAACGCGCACAATTTCTTCCGTGGTGAAGGAGTTCATTTTTCCCCCTTCGAGGCGTGGATCCACGAAGGTGCCGAGGCCGATCTTGGTAATGATCCCTGGACGGTGCGCAGCGATTTCCCGGTAAAGCTGCACGATCACCCCTTGAGGCAGGCAGTATCCCTCGATCTTTCCTCCTGCCACCAACTTGGCCATGGCCGGCGAAGCACCGACGATCGCTCCAATGTAACGTTTCGTAAGTCCTACGTGGCCGAATCTTCCAATACCCCGCAATTTCCAGTCGCCTATAGCGCAGCCATGAACGAGAGTGATGTTTTTGGGTTCGCCGGTAGCAAGAAACCTTTTTTCGATGGCCTCACCAACCTCTTCCGCCCAACCCATCATCGCGAATCCGACAACCCCGACCGTCGCGCCATCAGGAATCAACTTGGCGACTTGATCTACAGACGTGATTTTTGACACATCTTCTCCTTATCTTCCCAGCGTGCGGCAAACGTAATTTCTGGATTAAGTTTGTGCGCGGCTCACAAGGGCATACTTTTTGCGGCCAGCTACAAGGAACCCACGGCTCACCACGCGTATTTGATTGGCTACCTGCGCTCGCTCGAAGGGCATTGCAGGAAAATTAAACGGTACTGCGAACTGAACAAGCATGCCGTCGTCCATCTAAACTCGCAGTGATCGCAAGGGGGATATGAACGTACTTTGGGCTAGCTCCTAGATGTATAGAAGATGAGTCTCATACGCCACGCGACTACCTCAGTGTTGGTTCAGGGAGTCCCGCGGCTACTACTTTTGGGGATGAAAGTGTCGCCCTGGCCGATCTTCGAGGTTACTGATGTGGTGATCGAGGAGGTCAAAGCCTGGCAGATCCGGCCGCTGGAGCCACTGTATCCGATTCTGTTTCTGGATGTCGCTGATGGTAAAGATGTGGCACGAAGGCCGGGTGGAGAGCCGTGCGGCGTTCGTGGCTATCGGCATCGTCCAGGATGGGCACAAAGCTGGGACTGTGGACCTCGGCCGACGGGGGCGCGAAGTTCTGGCTGTAGGTGCTCATCGAGCTGCATAACCGCAGGGTGAATGATGTATTCATCGCCTGCATCGATAGGCTGAAGGTTTCCCGCAGGCGGTCGAGACGATGTTTCCGCAGGCGCAGGTTAAGCTGTGCGTTTTGCGGAGCGATGCGGCTGAGCCGACTTGGTTCTGGCTGGGGCAGCCTTGGAAACTCGCTGCTTCGGCCGGCCAACCACATCTTTGCTGCACGCCGCCGCACCAACTGACGATTGCGTTTCATTTTGGATCAATCAGATTATTTTTAGTTGTGACTTCCTGACTGTCAGGCGAGGTTAGTGTTAGGCTGAAGTGCTAGGATACCTGCGAGCTATAGTTTGGACATTAGCGAGATGTTCACTGTAGGCAGAATGGAACTGCGTCATCTTCGATATTTTGTCGCGGTTGCAGAAGAGCTAAACCTCAGCCGGGCAGCGGAGAGGTTGCACACATCACAACCTTCTCTGGGTCAGCAAATGCGCGACCTGGAGGCCGATACTGGCGTTGCTTTATTCCACCGCAAGAACTGCCGTTTTGCGCTGACTGTCGCAGGGACAATACTGCTGGAGCGATCGCGCACTCTTCTGGAATTCCTGGATTCGACAATGCAAATGATCCGCGCCGCCGGTCGGGGCGAAACGGGCGCCATTATTATCGGCTCATCGCCCTCCGGAGACGTCAAGGTGCTGCCGAAATTGCTTCCTGTACTGCGTGCGGAATTTCCTGAGCTAGAGTTCAAAATCGTTTGTCGGACCAGCCGGGACGAACTCATCCAAGCGTTGCTCAATCGTGAAGTGGACATTGCTTTCTTGCGTGCTCCAGTCCACAATTCGGCGATAGCAACCTCGTTCCTTCTCAAGGAACAGTTCATGGCCGTGTTGCCTTCTTCTCATCCTTTGGCGCAGAAGGCAAGTGTCTCCTTCAAAGAGTTGCGGGGCCTGCCATTTCTTGCCAATCCACCTTCCTTGATCTGCCCTGCAGTCATGGAAGCGTTGGAATCGGCAGGTATCGAACCACTTACGCACAAGCTCACGTGGGACACAAGGAACGTCAGCGTTGATCTGAACGTGGTCGGTTCTGGAATTGGATTCACTCTGTGTCCGGACTACGTGCAGCAGGTAATCCCGCCGACTGTTGTAGTGCGCCCGCTAAATTGCAATCCGGTTCCGACAATAGACCTAGTTGTAGGCTATCTCAGGGAAAATCACGCCCCTGCCCTCGGCTTCCTGCTTGCCGTGCTAAAGCAGTGTTTTCCAGGGAAATGCTGATTAGTTTCTGGTCTTTCGACAGCGTCAGTGCGCATATTGAGCCGAGAGAGCCTGAAAGTGATGAGAAAACAGACGCTTCGAGTGGCCTAGATATTTGCAATTCGGGAACGCGAGTTGCACCCCTGTAGCCACGCCGGGGAACATCTGTTTGCCGGCACATCGAGTTCGAGGAATTCAGAGATGAAAGTTAGACTGGTGTTAGTAACCCTGTTGTTGTCCTGCATAATTACTATTGCACAAGAACCGCCCGCGAATGAACTGCGGAGACGCGCGCTGCTCGGAGACGCGGCGGCGCAAACCAGCTTAGGCTTCCTGTATCAAACGGGAAGTGGCGGGGTGCAGAAAGATGAAGTCTCGGCGGTGTACTGGCACCGCAAAGCGGCCGAGCAGGGGTTTGCTCCTGGTCAGTACAATCTTGGCATAATGTATCGAAACGGGCTGGGTGGACTGACAAAAGACGAAGGCGAAGCAGTGCAGTGGTATCGTCTGGCAGCCGACCAGGGGTTCGCTCCGGCGCAAAATGATCTTGCCTGGATTCTTTGCACGAGCGTGAATCCGAAGCTTCACGATCCGTATAAGGCATTGGAATACGCTCAAAAAGCTGTGGCTGCGGTTACAGGTTTGTCGAACCACACCATGCTTTACATGTATCAAGATACCTTAGCCGAGGTCTACTACGTGCTAGGTCAGTTTAAGAATGCGATCAGAACAGAAGAGGAAATCTTGACCGCACTATCTCCTGAGGACAAGGACCGAAGCGAATACGCTCGCCATCTAACAAAGTATCGGCAAGCCTTGGAAGCTGCTGGAAAGCCTGCCGCGCACTAATAATCGAGTGACAACCGGCGGAAGTTCGCGACCGGCGGCGGCGAATGCTGGGACGGAGCCGTGCGTCCTGTTTTCAGACCCGGCGCTTCTCAAGTTGACACACACTTCTCATAAACGGACGGATACCTATTTCGCTGGTACCGCCCGCCGCCGTTTACCAATTCTCTCAAGGCTGGGCGGTACGCTCATTTCATGCGTCCCCTCACACCTGGACCCCCGAATTCGTCTCCCTCGTGCCTTTGGCCCATGCGTTGCAGTATCTTCCTAAGCGCAATTAATGGCGTGCGGAGGAGTGATGAGTATGCCGGTGCAAACACAGCCGGTCGCGCCGGTTCCTTGTGTGGATTTCTGGAAGGCCTCAGGGACGAGTTCGAATGACACCTTGGCCATCATAGCGGTCATGCTGGCCGGCGTTGGCGCGTTCTTCAATCTCTTTGCAATCCAACCACTACTGCCGCTTTTTGAGCAGGTCTTCAACGCTTCGAAGGCGGACGTCGGGAGAACAGTCAGCGCTGCTACAGTAGGTGTCGCGCTCAGCGCTCCCTTTTGCGGGGCCTTGGCCGAACGGGTCGGCCGTCGCAAGATCATCGTCGCGTCGGCTTATTTGCTCGCCATCCCAACCATTTTGTCTGCTACATCGAATAGCCTCTCTCAGATGGTTTTCTGGCGCTTTCTGCAAGGCGTTGTCTCACCCGGAATTTTTGGAGTTACCATCGCCTACATCACCGAAGAATGGCCTCGGGAACGTGCGCCAAAAATAATGTCCCTTTACATCAGCGGCACGGTGCTGGGCGGGTTTCTAGGTCGCGTCGTAATTGGTGTCTCAGTCACCCACCGCCTGATTCCCTTCGTCCCGCCGAGTTGGCGAGCTGGTTTTGCTGCGGCAGGGATCGTCGGCCTCATGATTGGCATCTTCCTGTGGCGCTGGCTTCCCCGTGATTCTCCTTTGCCTCCGGGGGCCGACAAAGCCGTGAACATTACACGCCATTTCCGCAACCCACGACTTGTAGCGACATTTGCTGTTGGATTTAACGTGCTCTTCAATTTGGTGGCGACTTTCTCCTACATCACGTTCTATCTTGCGGCACCTCCGTTCGGGCTCTCTCCCGCACAGCTAAGCGCAATCTTCACCGTTTACCTTTTCGGACTTGTCATAACGCCTCTGGGAGGTATTTTCATTTCGCGCGTCGGCTCGCGCACGGCTCTCATCTATGCAGTAGGTGGAGGCATAGCAGGCATTCTTATGACTCTGATTCCGAAGCTACCGGTCATTATCCTCGGCCTCGTTCTCTGCAACACGGGAACCTGGGTCTGTCAGGCGGCCTCCACCAGTTACATCCAGCGCGAAGCGCAGTCGGGTGAACGCGCTTCGGCCATCGGATTTTACGTGATGTTTTACTACATCGGCGGCAGTGTAGCCGGAGTCCTTCCAGGCTTACTCTGGCGATATGGTCAATGGAGAGCCTGCGTGGCAATGCTCGTTTTCGTCCAACTCGTCACGATTACTATCGCCGGGGCCGTTTGGAACGGTAATCGGTCTTTAGACATAGGCAGTTCAGCGCATGCCGACTAGGAGGATCAATACACGCGGAGAGACTCTGCGGGAAGATGAAGCAGCACCTCGTCCCCTACACTGTGCACACGTTTTGTCTGTCCTGCTCCGGTGATTTCAAGAATGTCCCCCGAGCTTACTCGTACAATGTAGCGAACGTGCGTTCCCTGGCTAATTGCGGCGTCAATGACTCCCCTTACAGTATTCTCATCCTTCTCTGCTTTCGATGTCAGTAGAGCAACCGTCATTGGATGGAAAGCCAGAACGCAGGGGCGCGCAGCGGCAGCGGGCGCAGTTGAACCTTGTACCCTAAAGTCGCCGAGCGCGGTCGTCACTGTTTTTTGGCACAGAAAGCCATGCAATGTTTTCCACCCAAGCAACGTGGCGGCACCAGCCGAGGTGGGTGCTGAGAAGACCTCTTGCACCGAACCACGCTGCTCGAAACTTCCGTTCAACAGGAGTGCGATGCGGTCGGCGAGATAGGCGGCTTCGTCCTGGTCGTGCGTGACGAAGACGGTCGTCAATTCCATTTGTTGTTGCAGACTCTTGACGAGCGATCGCATGCGGCCGCGCAGCGCCGTATCAAGTGCGGAGAATGGTTCATCTAGCAGAAGGACATCTGGGCGGGTGACTAGCGCCCGGGCCAGTGCGACGCGTTGTTCCTGACCACCGGAGAGCTCTTTTGGCCTCCGGAGCTGATAACCGCCGAGTTCGACCAACTGCAGCGCTTCTTCTACTCTGTGATCGATTTCGCGTTGCGCGACCTTGCGCATCTTCAGGCCGAAAGCAATGTTATCCCCAACGCTCATATTGGAGAACAGCAGAGGCTTCTGGAAGACAACGGCGACCTTGCGCGCTTCTGGCGGGATGTCGGTGACGTTGACACCGTTAAAGAGGATCTCACCGCTGGACGGGCACAGCAGTCCGGCAAGCACCCGTAGTAACGACGTTTTGCCGCAGCCGGAGGGACCGAGCACGGCAAGCATCTCGCCCCCTGGAATGACAAGCGAAACGTCGTGCAACACTGCGGCGGACGCGTATGCCGCGGTAATCGCGCGGAGTTCTACCGTTGTGGATTGCGAGTTCATCGCTGCTGCAAAACCTTTCGCAACCAGTCTTGTTGAAAGCGCTGTGTGTATTCCGCATCTGGTTCCGGCAAGAGGTGGGATTGTAATTCCTCCATGGGCAAGGTCGCCGGACCGAGTTTGACACCATTGGCAAGCGCGCTCTGTTCGGCGGAGAGACGCTCCGGGACGAGTGGCGGAATGTCTCCGAGGGCTTGCATCTGATCCAGTTCCTGCTCCGGCGACATCAGGTAGTTAATGACCACCATCGCGCCGGCGACATTGCTGGCATTGAATGGAATCGCCAGGTAACTGTGATTTCCGATGGTTCCCTCGTCGAAAACGTAAGTACGCACCGAAGCTGGAAAATCTCCGCGCGCAATGTGCTGAGAAGCGAAACTTGGACCGTAATCCATGCTGAAGTCAATCTCGCCGTTGGAAAACAGTCGATTTAGATCGCTGGGAGAAGCGGGATATGTTTCACCGCGCCGCCAAAGGTACGGCCGCATCTGATTGAGCCGTTCAAAGGCGCATGCCGAAGCTCTTTCGTACAACTGCGGATCGAACTTGGTTGCCAGTGCGGCAGCGCCACCTCCGCATTCAATCAAGAAATGACGAATAAATACTGAGCCGGTAAAGTCCGGCGGAGCCGGGTATGTGAAGCGCCCCGGATGGTGCCTGACCCACTCCAGCAACGCAGAGAGCGAACGCGGAGGATCGGGAACTCGAGCGGAATCATAGGCAATGACAAATTGCGCCCGCATCCACGGCGCTTCCATGTCTTCGATCTCGGTGCCAAAATCGCGATGCCGCGACTGGCCGCTGAAATAGCGAATGCTGGGAAGGCCCGCGGCAAAAGGTCCCCAGAGGAGGTTGCCTTGCTTAGCCGTGCGAAAGTTCTCCCCATTGATCCAGAGCATGTCAATGCTGCCACCCGCTATTTTCCCGCCGCTCTTCTCTATCAGCAGCTTATTTACCGCTTCCCCGGTGTCGCCGAGAGGCACTATTTGCAGCATGATGCCGAATCGTTGCTTCAATTCTTCGGCGACCACAGTGTGAAAATAGCGATTCCGCGATTCATCTCCGGCCCACATGGCAAAATTAACCGTGCTGCGTTGTGCCGTTCGTTCAAAACTCTGCCAGCCCATCGCGGAGAACTGTGCAGGCGTAAGCGGCGGCTGCACCTTGCGGTTGCAAGCTGGAGTGAGCACGGTCGCGATGGAGAGAATGAAAAGTACTGCAACGCGATATTGGTGCCGATTCATGTGCCCCTTAAGATACAGGCTTTAAAAAGCGGGCCACGAGCGTGAGAACAACCATCGCTGGTGCCAGATAAACGATGGCAATGGCTGCGGCCGTGGCCGTGTCGCCGCCTTGCTGCATTGTGACCAACAGAAGCGGCAAGGTAAGCACACGACCGCCACCGATCAGCAACGTGACGAGGTACTGGCTCCAGGAGACCAGAAAGGCGAATCCCGCGGCCACTGCCATTCCCGGGGCAACGGCAGGCAAAGTGACATAAAGAAAAACAGCGCCGGGGCTTGCCCCCAAGCTTCGCGCCTGCGCCTCCCAATCGGTATCAAAGTTGGCGAAGCTCGACATGAGCATGAACGTGCAATATGGCGCAGCGGGTATTACGTGTACCAAGATGACGCCCCAAACACTATCAGTGATTCCAAGACGGAGAAAGAGTGCATGCAGGCCCATTGCCGATGCAAGCGGAGGTGCCAGCACGGGGAAAGTCAGCAGCAAAATGATGAGTTGCTTGCCGCGAAACTCTTCCAGAGCAAGCGTGCGAGCAGCGGGAAAAGATACACACAGCGAAAGTACCGTCACGGCCAACGCCACAGCCACGCTGGTTAACATCGCCTCGGGTATGCCAGACGAAGAATCAAAAACATACTTCCAGGCACGCAGGCTGAATGTTTGCGGAATGAGGTCGGGCCAGTACCAGCCGCGCGCGAGCGAGCGTAGCGCTAACAGAACAATCGGGAAGCAGGCGACAACGGAAATCACGACGGCGGCGCCGAGGGCCGCTCCGTGTAGGGTTGTCTTGTTGCCGTGCTTCATAATCTGTCTCCTGACGCTCAAAAGATCAGCGCCCTTTCCTTCGCAGACAGTGCCCGTGCCAGCCTCATGTAGCCGGTTAGGAATATCGCGGTAATGACAGCGATCACTATTCCCGCGGCGATTGCCCCAGGCCGGGATGCCAAGTCGACATCCATAAACTTGCGCTGGGCAACAACCGGCAACATGGCCGGATATTGCCTACCCAGCAACAGTGGGGTCTCGTAGGCACCGCTGATGAAGGCGAAGACAACTAGCGAAGATGACGCCAGTGCAGGCCAAAGCTGCGGCAGCGTTATATGCCACAGACGCTGCCAGGGTGATGCGCCAAGAACTCGTGCGACGGCGTCATAGTCTTCGCCTATTCGCATAATCACGGCTAAGACCATCAAGGCGATGAATGGAGCTTCCTTGAGCACGTAGGAGACAATGATTGCAATCCCGAAGCGGTCGTTAGTGAGTTCCGGAAAGGCGGCGGGATCATGGATCATTCCGAGCCCGTAAGCAAAACGGGCCAGGAGGCCGCTGGGTGCGAGCAACTCCATCACAAACAACGCCATGACAAGGTGCGGCAGAGCTAGAGGAATCTGCAGAATCAGGCCCAGTATCCGCGAGTGCCGTACCGCCGCTTTCAAGGAAAGCGCAAGCCACAGACCCAGTACAGCCGAAAGAGCGGTTGCAACGCTTGCCAGTCCAAAGGTGAACACCAAAGAGCTTCGGAATTCAGCGTCGGACGCGAAGGACGTATACGGGGCAAAACTGCAATGCGTCGGGCCAACGATGGGAAGCAAGCCTATGCTCTGCAAAACCGCCAGTGTCATTCCCCCAACAAAGAGAAGTCCCACCGTGAACATCAGCGGGGCCAAATGCCAGATCCGTCGGTGACCTCGTGAATTAACTTCCGACACCATGACAGCGTTCCAGACCCGAGAAGGTGGAATAGTTGCGACACCGATAGTAGATCATTGACATGGAAGAGGCGCAATCGCTATACGGCCAATACAATACGCAATGCATTCTCCTGCGTCCCGAAAAGCTGTGTGTTCGATGTTTCTGTTTTTTCTGTGGCGGTTAAGCGTTTTCGGCCGGCCAGCCGGGAGGAAGACTGGCACCGCGAGGCGACTGTGGGCGTCGCTTTTGGTCCCTGAATTGCATCGTTACCGTATCGAAGATATGAGGAACAGGTGGCAGTTCGGAGATGCTGCGTCGGTCGTGTCTGCCGAGAGTGGTGCACCGGACGGGCGGGCAAAGGTGCTGCGACCGGCGCGGTCCAACAGGCATTCGAGGGCCCTGCTCGTCTTCGCGAATTCGCCGGCATTCGACTGTCACAAGCGCCGCTGGCCTTCTTCATTCCGCAATCTGTTTTTGACCGCACGACTGGATGAGTTCTGCGTGCCGGGGACGGACGTTCATCTCTTTACGCCTGAGAGACTTTCCAGCGAGCAGGGCGGCCAGTGCACCGTCCACCTACAGAAAGGCACTGTCGGAACCTTCGGGATACGGTTGGAAAGCGCGGTAGAACATCTCGCCGTGGCAGGGTACGACGAGATTGTCATCGTCGGTTCGGATTGTCCCAGCCTGACGCAGGACGACGTTCGGAACGCATTCGATCTCTTGCGCCACAAACGCCTGGTCCTGGGGCCAGATCATCGCGGTGGATGCTATCTGATTGGCATCCGCGCCTCTGATAGGCCTGAATTCACGCGGATCTGCTGGCACATGAACACTGACTTCCAGCAGCTGTTGGATCTGTTCGGCGAAGCTGCTACCGGGCTGCTCAAAAGAAAGATCGACCTCGACACGCTTGCGGATCTACGCCTGCTGGCAAGTTCTGCCGAGGTGGGCGGTGCACTTGCCGCCGCTCTGGTCACGAATCTAACTGTGTGCCATTTTGAGACGGCACGACTCATTCTGACACGTTGCGACCGCCACACAGTTCTCTCCTGGCAGCTTCCTCCTCCCCTGCCTGTCTCTGCCTAACAATTGAATTGCTGAATGGCCGCGATGGTAACCGGAGAGCGTGGAAGCGCAACCGCCATGCTCTGGGGGCAATGTTTCGGCTGAGCGTGTGGCAATAGGCACCATTCCACCGTGCCTGCCGCAGGCAGCTTGTTTGGATGCAAACTGCTCGCTTGCGTTACTAGCCCGATCGAGATCAGGGACCTCGATGATGAATGCACTTCTATGTATCAGGAAAGATAAGGAAATGATTCACAAGGCATTGTGGACGTTATTGCTCGCGATGCTGTGGATATGTTTGTGTGCGCATGGGTTGGGACAGGCTGAATCGGGGTCGATCTTCGGCGTGGTTACGGATCCGTCAGGTGCGGTTCTCCCGTCGGCAACAGTTACGATTCGCAACCTCAACAGCAACGTGGTGCGCAGCACTCACAGTTCGCCCGGCGGAGATTACGCGGCGGTTGGCCTGGAACCCGCAATCTATCAAGTTACCGTGGTGGCGGAGCAATTCAAGCCATTTGTAGCCAAGGTGCAAGTCACGGTGGGCTCGCAGGTCAAGCTCGCCGCGCAGCTTTCGGTGAGCGGGGCCAGCACGGAGATCCAGATTGTTGGCGAAGGGGGCGTCGCGGTCAACACCCAGAGCCAGGAACTCTCGCAGGTTATCGATGCGCAGCAGCTCGCGCAGCTGCCCAGCCTCACCCGCGATCCGTATGATCTCATTGCTCTGGCCAGTAACGTCAGCAATGGCGATAACACCACGGTCAATGCGAACAGTGGCCAGAACATCAACGCTCGCGGCGTCGGCTATGCCATCAACGGACAGCGGGAAACTGGTACGGAGATTCTGTTGGATGGCGTGGAGAACGTGGCGATCATGAATTACTCGATTGGCCAGCGTATTCCAATGGATGCGATGCAGGAATACAGCGTCATCACCAACAATTACTCCGCCGAGTATGGCCGCGCCTCAGGTGGAGTTGTCAACGTAACCACCAAGTCGGGCACAAGCAACATTCACGGATCAGCGTGGGAGTTCAACCGGTTGTCAGCCTACACAGCCAATACCTATAACAATGATGCAGAGAACGCAGCCGCAGGCTCGATCGTGGCTCCAAAGGGACGTTACGCCCGCAACCAGTTCGGGATTCAGGTCGGAGGGCCGATTGTAACGGACAAGTTGTTCTTCATGGCCAGCAGCGAGTGGCTGCGCGTGCGAAGCTCGGCCGCTGAGAGCGAAGAAATCTTCGATCCGCAATTTGTCAGCAGCTATCTGCCTGCTAACGCCGCGGCATACTTCAACGCCTATGGCACCAACTCGTATCCGGCTTCATCGCTGGCTACCACCGCCGGTACGCTCGCTTCGACTGGATATCCAGTCGGGTTGATCAATGGCACCACGGCGGTTCCCGCAGGCGTAGCTGTATTTGACACCATACACTTTCGTGCACCCTACGATGCGGGCGGCGGCGATCCGGGAAACACTGTCCGGTTTGTTGGACGCCTTGATTACGCGCTTGACAGTCATACCCAGATGTTCGGACGCGTGGCCGTCGAAAACGTAGATTCCTTCAAAGGATCTTGGTTTTACAGTGCCTATCCGCAGTACGACGTGGGCTCGTCGAACCTGAATCAGAGCTACCTCTACTCACTCTCGCGCAGCTTCAGCAGCAATGTATTCGGCAACACAAAGCTCAGCTTTACACGCTACAACGCCTCCAAGTCCTTTGACACCTCGCTACTTAGCACGCCGAGCCTGGTTTTTACACCAGCCAGCGATCCAGTCACCGGAGGATATGTGCAGATGCCGGGCCTGATCAATACCGGGAACGGCGCCGGCTCGTTGCCTGATCAGAGCGTCCAGAACACCATCCAGTTTGCTCCCGACCTGGCTTGGAACAAAGGACACCACCTGATGCGCTTCGGTGGACAACTCACTTACATCCAGTTGAACGCCACCTATTCGCCCTACGCGCAGGCACAGGAGCAGCTGGGCTGGACCTATCAGCAGAGCATGGAAGACCTAGCCAATAACGCGGGCGCGCCCGGCGGAAGCACGCTGGAATCGTTTGAGGTGGGAATCAATCCGCGCGGGCTCTATCCCTGTGTCGCCAATCCTGGCTTCTGGGCATCGGGTCTCATCTCCGATCTGAATACGAACGCTGGCTGCGCCCTGGGTTCGACGCTTTCGGCTCCGAACTACGGACGCAGCTACCGCTACTCGGACTGGGATCTGTACGCGCAAGACAACTACAAGCTGTTGCGTCGCTTAACCCTGAGCTACGGCGTGCGTTACGAGCACTATGGCGTGCAGCACAACAACAACCAGAGTCTCGACTCGAACTTCTACCTTGGTTCGGGCAACAATTTCCTGGAGCGGGTCCGCAACGGTAGCGTTCAGTTGGCCTCTAAGATGGGCGGGCTATATAAGCCAAACTGGGGAACGGTGGCGCCGCGCTTCGGCTTTGCCTGGGATCCGTTCGGCGACGGCAAGACGAGTTTGCGTGGCGGCGCCGGCATCAGCTACGAGCGTGATTATCCGCGCTTTCTCTACAACACTTCCTTCACTCCACCTGCGACCGCAGTAATGTCCCAAATGTGCGCGCCGGGCTCCAGCACCTGTACCGCGGTGGTGACCAATAGCAACCTTGGAAGCTCGCTTGGATACTTGCCGCCGGTCTCGGTGCAGATGATCAACCCGAACATCAAGGTGGCTTCGACGCAATTCTGGGGTCTGGCTATTCAGCGCGAGGTCGCGCGCAACTCGGTGGTGGAACTCAGCTACAGCGGCGCGCACGGCGTGCATCTTTACGACAACTTTGAGATGAACATGATCGGCGCCGGCCAGTACTACCTCGGCGATTCGCTCACGTTCAGTTCATCGCCGGACTGTGCCTCGCCTTGTTTGAACCGCCCCAACGATCAATACGGCATGAGTTGGATGCATAGCAGCAGCGGCAGCAGCAGCTACCAGGCCCTGAACGCCAGGCTACAGGTGCAAAACATTCGCCGCACCGGCCTCACCATCGTTGCCAACTACACCTGGTCACATTCGCTGGATGAGGTTAGCGCAACCGATTCGATGGACAGCCTGCAGGGCCAGTATCTCGCCTCCTACGGCTACCTGAACTTCCTCAATCCGAGGCTTGATTGGGGCAACTCCGACTTTGACGTGCGACACCGCCTGGTGGTCTCGCCCGTGTGGAACCTTCCATGGTTCAAGAGCGGAAGCGCATGGAAGCGCCAGTTACTGGGCGGTTGGAGTCTCTCTGGATTGTTCACTGCGCGCAGCGGAACACCGTTTACGGTCTATGACTTCAGTAATAATTACAATGACTGCACTATTCCACGCCTGACGCCGGCTACGCCAATTTCGAACTATCACGTTGGCTCGCGCCAGAGCATCGGCACTAATGAGTACGCGGCGATGACCCTGCCGCTTCCGGCCAGCTTTGCTCCGTTCGATCCGGCGCTGGGCATCGATGACTTTGGTCCATTCCCCAGCAACATGACCCGTCGTAATGCCTTTATAGGACCCGGCGCGTGGAACATGGATATGGCATTCAGCAAACACATCAAGGTTAGTGAAGGCGTAGGCGCCGAGCTGCGCGCCGAAGGCTTCGATGTCTTGAACCACCACAATTATTACGTCAACACAGCGCCCCTGGCCTACGACGGACCGACGAATACGCAACTGCAGGTGATCGAGATGAAGGGCGGCCTTGGTTCAGCCTCGCGTGGCGGCGGAAATCACGATGAACGTCGCTTCGGACAATTGGCGATACGAGTGAACTTCTAACAATATCGCGCAAGCAACGGAAAGAGGTCAGGCGGACCTCCTCCAGATTGATGAGTTAAGACAATGGAATCCATCTACTACGTCCTGACTTGGCTGTGTCATCGCAAATGTCCGCACTGTTACGAAGGCCGCTTTCATCCCTATCGCGGGGAGGAACTGAAGCGTGTTCTCTCGGACGCTGTTCGCAATGCGCCGCGCGTCATCGCGAACCTTCCCGCCCGGTTGACGTATCTCGACCGCAGTGAGTCAGATGAACGCGGCGCGTACAAGGAGAAAACCGGGAGGATCATCCTGGCCGGCGGGGAAGTTTTGCTGAAATCGGTGCGGGAGCAGGTGCTTTATCCTTCACTGCATCAGATCGCAGACAAGTACCGCGCTCAGGGTGGAGTCAAGGTCGTAATTCAGACGACCGGCGACCAGATTACGCCCGAGGTCATCGACGAACTGTTGCGTCGTGGTGTCTGGATGATCTCGGTGTCCGGTATTGATGGGTACCACCGAGGGCTGGAAACCGAATCGGCCCGAGAAGCAGTGCGGGCAAAACTGGTGCCGATGTTTGATCGCGCGGGCATGAAGCAGTTCCAGGAAGGCCGCGACTCGTGGAGTAGCGATCTCGAGACGGGACCATGGTACTCGTTTTGGGGCGCGACTCCCGGTTCCTGGATCGGCCGTCTCTGGCCGCGTGGCCGCGCCTTGGCAAATGGCCTCACGTTGGCTGACATGACGGACAACTTCTGCAAGGGATGGTCTGGTGGCATTCACTTTCTCGATGGCAAGTACAACGGTTCCGAAGTGTCCATCGACCCCGACGGGAACGTTTTTCCTTGCTGCCTGAAGACAAAGCGCCCTCTTGGCAATCTCACGGAGACGACGTTGGCAGGAATTCTCGAATCTGTGCGCGGGAACCCGGTCTACGAAGCCATCTCTTGTGGTCATCCCGAACGCATGGGAATGGCTTACGGGTGGAGCGAGGGAAAATTCCTAAGCATGTGCACCGTTCAGTTGCCGTCCGGGAAGAGCTACCAGAATCTCTGCTTCGGCTGTGATCGGTTTCACGAAACTCTTTTCTTTTGATGTACTTCGACGCTCTGCTCGCTGCTGACTGAGGCCAAGCCTTGCTCGGTGCGGCGCTTCAGCGCCCGGCAGTTACGATCGGCGGTGTACCTCGATTCGCCGACAACCGACTGACGGCATTCCAGTGAGGATACCCCTCGGAGGGAACAAACCTTGTGTGATTGAATACCCAACTGCGACTGGCGCAAGTTGTCAGCTTTTTCGGGAATACCAAACCCAGGGACGATTTTGAATGTTGGGAGGCGGTTTTAATTATGATAGCGTAGTAAATCGAGCTCACGTGAAGAACCTTCAGCAGACGATGGCTCGCGTCTGTAATGACGGCTGTTGGGCTTTGGAGGGATGATGGTTAGTACTAATGCTGCCACTCCCGGCACCCGAGCGTTGGCTGCAGTTCGATCCGCTGAAAAGATAAGCGGAGAGCGGTGGCGGCAAATTATAAGGTGCAAAGAGGAGTTCTTCAGCAATCGCGGGGATCCCCGGCGCAAGATATGCATGGACAAGGAAGTTGGAGAATCCTGGCTGCGCTCGCGCCAGTTGGGAGTGAATCCTCATACCGTCTCAACGACCCCGAATGACAAAAAATTAGCCGAACTCTGCACTGAGAACCAGCCCCTGATCAATGTCGTCTCGTCCCTCATAGATCCTATTAAATCAGTAATGATTGCTCAGGGTTACTTGTTTTACTTGGTGGACAAGTCAGGCCTAATCCTTCTTCATGACGGCGTCTGGGCGGAGAGCGAGTCACTCGCACTGCACGGCTCCCGCAGCGGAATTCTTGCCAATGAAGAATCGGAGGGAACTACTGCACATTCCCTCTGTTTCCGACTCAAACGCCCGGTTTTGTTATTGGGTCCAGAACACTATTGTTCCGCTTTCCAAAGCCGGATTGCTTCGGCCGCACCAATCATGCTCAATGAGAATGAGGTTGCAGCTAGCCTGGTGATATTCAGCCCTCCTCTGCTCGATATCAAGTGGATTGAGGACCAGAATCTCAAAACGCTGTATCTCAGCTCCGCTGGAATGGTTGCTGCGTTGGCGGTTGCTGCGGAGACCCAGATTAAGCAAGTCAAGTGCAGCATCATGGCCCGGCATCAGATTGAGAGCCTGCAATGCGAACTGCGTGACGCTCAGGACGAAGTTTCACGTACACACAAACTGCTCTCGACTTCGCTCGCCTTTAGTGATGAAGGCATGGTCGTTGTCGATGCCAGCGGGAAGATCCTGCACCTGAATTCTGAGGCTATCAAGCTATTGCAGCTAAATCCTGGTGACGGGCACAAACACAATATCAATGAATTTCTTCATAGCGGGTCTACGCTGGTAAGAAGCATTCCAGAGAAGCGTGCGAGCTTCGTATCCGAGGAGACAATTAAGCCTCTTTCCGGCAGAGCCCGATATCACCGCATCGAATCACACCCGATTGTCAGTCAGGACACCGATACTGTCGACTGCACCCTGCTGAAGTTCGTGGCGCAAGAGAAGCATTTCGAACAGGCGCGCAGCCAAGCACAATCTGGCAGCTACTACACGTTCCCCTGCATCCTCGGCGAGAGTCCTAGCATCAGAGCGGCGATCTCCCATGCCAAGCGTTATGCGAATTCCCCGGAAAATATTCTGATCCTTGGTGAGAGCGGTACAGGAAAAGAGCTCTTTGCTCAGTCGATTCACAATGCCTATCGTCCTAAAGGTCCTTTCATGGCGGTGAACTGCGCTGCGCTCCCCAATGAGTTGGTGGGTACTGAGCTGTTTGGCTATGAGGGCGGAAGCTTCACGGGGGCCGAACGCTGCGGCCGGACCGGCAAAATTGAGTTGGCTCATGGGGGCACTCTATTTCTAGATGAAATCGGCGACATGTCCCTGGAGCATCAGGCAATTCTGCTTCGTACCCTCGAAGACAAGAAAGTCATGCGCGTTGGCGGGAGTTCATACCGCTATGTCGACTTCCGGTTGATTGCAGCGACAAACAGAGATCTGGCACAGAAGGTCAGGGAGCACACATTCCGAGAAGACTTGTTTTATCGGATCTCAGTTTTGACGATTCCCCTGCCGCCGCTTCGCGAGCGTACCGGCGATATTCCTCTGCTTGTCCGCATCTTTTTAGAGAAATACTGCAGTAAACAGGGCTGCTGCGTTCCAGAACTGAGTCCGGAAGTTCTGAAGCTGCTAGAAGAGTATTCCTGGCCCGGCAACGTTCGCCAACTGCAAAACGCGATCCATCACACAGTCAATACTACCGAGGGGAATACCATCCTCCCCGAGGATCTACCGCGTTACATTCTTTCTGAGGTTGGTTTGGACGCATCGCGAACAAAGCCAGTTCAATGTGGCAACTTGGTCAGCAACACTCTTTCCCTCAAGGAAATTGAAAAGGCAACGATCGAAGCGGCGCTGCGGTTGCGCTCTAACTCGATCGACGCAGCGGCGGAGAGTGTTGGGCTAAGCCGATCTACCTTCTACCGCAAGATCAAAGAGTACAACATTATCCGCAAGCCCGAAGTTCAAAACGGAAGGTGAATCAGCGCGCGCCCAGAGAATAAATAAGAACTCTTGAGGTACAGCTTGAATGTGGCCGCTCACGCGGCCACATCTTTTGTTTAGTGAACGTATAGAGTCGATTTGACCCAGTGTTTGCCAAGCACTCGAGAAAAAACCGCTAGTTTCCGGCAGGCGGCAGATAGACCTTCGCGCGGGAATCGGAGATCGCTTTCCGGTTGAGTTCGACTAAGCCCGTCACGATCTGCGGTATTTGGCTGTAGGGAATTCCCATGAACATCAGGTCGTCGCCAATATCGGAAGATGCACGGCACCCATAGCATCCCAACGAGATGTTGATCTTGCCGCTCGTGTACGGAAGCAGCGTGGTCTCCACACACTGTGCGTTGTAGCCACTCACTTTAAAATCAAACTTCTTGCCGGTGTAAAAGGAAGCGGCCATGCACAACCACATCATCTGCTCAGGTTGGGCAATGACGGCAATGACATCCGGAGCTAATACCGCTTGGTCAAGCGGAGTTACCAGCGTCGCTTTTACGGAACGCTGGGGCAGTTGCGGACGCTCGGCCACCATCTGGCGTGCGGCCTCTATACTTGCCAGCTTGCCGAAGCGGATGTAGAGTTCGCCGCTGGCCAGCTTGGGGGGAATTTCAGTCAAGCCAAGGATTGACGTCCCGTCGGGGCAGGCATGGCAGTCCGCCGTCATGAGAAGACTCTTTCCCCGGCGTGCCGCCATCAGAGACTGGCAATAGCGCAGCTTAGTGCGAGGCTTTGGGACGGCCGGCAACGGCGATCCTTGCGGAATGAGGCTTATGGCTACAGGTTTCCAGCGCAGCCGCAGAATGTTCTCCAGCAGCGAGCACCATTCCTTGCAGAGCCGTTGCTCCTGCGGGTCCGGTGCGTTCTGGGGAAGCTCGTCAATTCCAGCGACGACCTCCGCCGGCGGCTGCACGACACGCAATGCTCCTGTTGGGCATTGTCCGACGCAAGTGTCGCACCCCCAGCACTCTTCGATGCGCAGTGGTACTGGCCTGCGCTCTTTTGCTGAGCCTTCCATGTCAAAAACCGAGACCGGACAAAAGTCCGCACAGATTCCGCAACCAGTACAACGTGACGCCTCAATTTCAATTTGCAACATTGATCTATTCCCCCGGCTGTGCCGGAATGTGCGGCACAGGTGTATTCGTGGTTAATCCAGTTTGGTTCTGATTCCCGCCGCCGGTGGGCGCTTCTTTTTCCGCAAGGAAAACGCGGCAGGGCAGCCCGTTATAAGTCCACTGCCCTAGCAGCGGTTCGCAATTCTCAAAGTTCGCGTTCGTAAGGCAATTGGCGTTGGACTTCCAAACGCTTTTGAGCACTTCTTGCTCGTCCTCTTCTTCAGGAAACCACCATCCGTATTCCACGCTGACAACGCCCGGGCGCATCTTTGCGATCCCCGTCTTGAAGCGTGCGCTGCCGGTCGCGGTCTCCACAATAAACTCATCGCCTTCAGCGGCGCCAATCTGCGCTGCCGTCTCGGCACTCATCTGAGCCCACGGCTGCGGATGCGCCTTGCGCAGGGATTCAATCTGCCGGAAGGACGAGGCGTAGAAGGGCTGAAAGCGCGCGCCCGTGATCAACTCCAACGGGAACTTCGATCCGTCCGCCATATGCGGCTGTCGGTACGTTGGCAGCGCCTCGTACCCGAGTTCAGCTAACACCTGGGAGCGCAGCTCGATCTTACCCGACGGGGTTAAAAAGCCTGCGGGCAGCCCCGTCACCGGATCCATCTTCTTGTACTTCTCGTATTCGTTGTCTGGAGCGTAGAGGCCCATTTCGCAGAACTCGTTCCAGGTAAGCCCGACGGGGCGGAATACATCATTCAACGCCTCATCGAAGGTCTCCCAGGGCCAGTCGGCGGCTTGCCCAAGCCGGATTCCGAGCTCGCGCCAGAACGCAAAATCCGTGTTGCGCTTGAACCGTGGAGCAATGGCCGCCGGGCCTCCGTAGGCGATGTTGGCGACGCCCGCGTTGGTCTGGATCAGGGAGCGCTCCAGGCCTCCCGCGCTCGGCATAATGTAGTCTGCCAGCATCGCCGTGGGCGTCTTGAAGTACTCCAGCACGACTAAAAGGTCCAGGCTGCGCAACGCCTCATCAATCAAGTGAGTATCGGCCTGGGTCAGCAAGGGATTACAGCCCATCACGAACAGAGAGCGGATGTGATACGGCTCCCCGGTGACCATCGCTCGCCAGACGAGATTCGGGTGGGCGGAAGTCAGATAGCGATGCGGCAAGCGCTTACCGCCCTTCAGCGTGTGAGCCGCAACGTGGCGATATCCGTCATAGGTCTGCAGCAGAAGGTCATTCTTTCCTAACTGCTTCTTCTGTTGCTCTTCTGACAGCCGGTCACTCAACTCAAGGTCGGTCTCCGGAGTGAAATCGGGCATTTCGCCCAGATGGTTAGCCCCCGGGATGTCCACGTTTCCGGTAATAGCTTTCAGGATCGCTAAGCTGCGATGCGTCGGAATGCTGTTGGCACCAATCTGGTCGATACCACGTCCGCTGATGATTGTGGCCGGCCGCGCCTTGGCATACATACGCGCTACCTCGACGATCTGCGCCGGCTCTAGCCCCGTAATCGCCGCGCAACGCTCTGGAGTGTATTCGCGCAAATGCTCCTGCAACTCAGGAAAGCCCGTGCACCACTGCTCGACAAAGGCCGCATCGTAGATCTTCTCTGCAAGGATGACGTGCAGCAGCCCCAGCGCCAGGGCGCTGTCAGTGGCCGGCTTGATCGCAAGCCAGTGCTTCGCCAAAGACGCTGTGCGCGTGCAACGCGGATCTACCACGATCAGTGTGCCGCCGCTATGCGCGAATGTCACCAGCGAGCGCCAGAAGAGCGAATTGTCCGACTCCGCGGGATTCGTTCCCCAGACGACCACGCACGAGGTGCGCTCCGGATCCAATTCATTGTCGATTGGCCAGCCGAACGTCAGGGTGTTCATCCAGATGGCCGGGTTCCAGCAGATCTGGCCGATGCCGACGTTGTTCGGGCTGCCGAAAACATTCAGAAAGCGGTGCATGGGCCAGTACGTCGCGTGCGGACCACCGATGCTGGTGGCCAGTGTCTCCGCGCCGTAGCGCTGCTTGAGGTTGCCCAGTCGATCGGCAATCTCGTCCAGCGCCTGCGTCCACGAAATTTCCTGCCAACGGCCCTCGCCACGCTCGCCGGCACGCTTGAGCGGAACATTCATGCGTTGCGGATGATTCAGGATCTCTGTGTTCGCGCGCCATCGCCGACACCCCTTCATTATGGACGCGTCATAGGGGTAGCGGGTCGGGTCCGGCTCCACGGAAACAACTCTGTCGCCTTCAACCTGTGCCGAGAGGGCGCACAAATAGCCGCATAGGCGGCAGTTGGTGCGAACAGGGTCAGTCATCGTGTCGCCCCGACTGGCACCACGGCGGCGGCCTCCGAGCGATGAATGCGCTCGCCCGAACAACTCGTCAGGTGATAGGAGCAGAATGGCAGTACTCTTCCGTCCGGAACGGCAACGACCATGCTGCACTCCCGTAAGCGCTCCATGTCCATGGTGGCCGCATCCATGTAATTCATGATCACCAGGGAGAGGCCGGTCGGGATCTCCCCGGTGCGCTGCAGCAGGATGTCGCCCAGCACTGAGCCTTGCGGGCTGTTTGAATCAAACGCCGCGCGATATTCGTCGGGCGAAATCTCCCGCGTCACAGGGACAAACCCTTCCGGCTTCTGAACCAGGTAGGTACCGCAGGAACAGATCGGATGGGAACAGCCGAGCGGATAGAAATCGTGGGGAACAAGTAGTTCGGGGCACTGCTCAGCCAGGGTGAAGATCACATCGCCCATGGAAAGCCGTCTGGGCGCGCCAACTTCGAAGCGGCCCGAAGTAAAGGCAGGCTGCAGCGCAAGGCCCGCAACGACATGTACGTTTCGCAACGCGAAGCGCAACACGTCACCCACTTGGTCAAGGTTCGTGCCATTGATCAAAGTCATGGCTAGCACAACCTGCAAGCCGGCCTTGCGGCAGTTTTCGATTGCCTTCATCTTGGAGGCCAGCAAATCGGCCCCGCGAACCCGCGAGTACACTCCTGAAGTCAGGCCGTCGAACTGGAGATAAATGCCGGTGAGTCCCGCATCCTTCAAGCGGAGGAGGAAGTCAAGATCGCGGGCGATCACGAGCCCATTCGTGTTCACCTCGATCCCCTCGAATCCCTCCTGCCGACCCAAGGCGATAATCTTCACAAGGTCTTCACGCACGGTGGGTTCTCCGCCGGTGATCTGGATTCCGGGCGTGGTACCCGCCTGCTCGCGGATGTGATGAAACATGTTCTCGATGACGGGAAGGGAGAGGTCGTCATTCGCCTTTTCGGCCGACATGAAGCATACCGGGCAGCGCAGATTGCAGCGACGCGTAACCTCAATCTCTACGAGCGTCGGCTTGCGCAAATGCCTAATGCAGGGCCCGCAATCCCGCGGACACCCCTTCTCGGGCGCGGTCAAAGTCTTCGGCAGGACGAACGGAAACGAGAACGACTTCATCCACTTGTAATGTCCTGCGTCCGGCCACACCTGCAGTTCGGAAGCCCCATGCTCGGGACACATCTTCGCAAGGTGAACCACATTGTCAATGGAGACAATGTCGGCTTCCACGACCTTAAGGCACTCATGGCAGACGCTCAAGGTCTGGTTAAGAACCACTCGGGCTGGCACCACGATCCTCCTCGGTAAATATTTTCGCTTGTTCCAGTCGCGCGCGGTTCACCTCGCCGCACTGCCCTTCCCACATTGTTTGCTGATTCCTGGCAATCCGCTCATAGTCGATCTCGATGTTAAAGACAAGTTCAAGGCAGTGACGCACCTGCCCCGTCGGCACCAGCGACGCCAACCGTCTCGAACAGGACATGCATTGCGTCACCATGCATCCGGCCTCCGTGCTGACGAACTCCTCAACCCGCCTCTGCGTCCGCGACCAGCAGAGCTCTGGGGCGATCATCGGTGCGATTCCTCCCGAGCCGCAACAGATCGTGTCCCTACCCGAGTGCTCCATCTCCACCACGGGATGGCCGCCAAGGATGACGCGCAGGTCCGAACCGAACTTTCCACTCTCACGATCCGCGCAGGAATCGTGAACCGTGAGCTTCTGACCGCCCGCGAGTTGAACGCCGGCATCACGCAATAACTGGTAAATCGAGACGACCTCGATGCCATCGAGGCTCTCCGCTAGACTGGCGTGGCAATTGGGGCAGGCGGTGACGAGTCGGGATACTCCCGCGGCTTGCAATTCGCGAAGCAGGTGGCGTTTCAGCCGCTCGGTACGACCTTCAAGGCCCAAACTTTCCAGAACTTTTCCGCAACAAAGCTCAGTAACGCCAACCGCCATGCTGCAACCAGGCATGAGCGGCGCGGACGATCTCCGGCGCGTAGGTGGAAACCGAGCAGCCGGGAAAAAACAGCGTGTCGTAGCGATCACGATTCAAGTCATCGCATTTGATGTTGAAAGTATCGCGATACAGGGAGAAAGCGTTCCAATCCCGATCGACGAGTATCGGCTCAAACCCGACCAGCGAAAGCTTGCCCCGATCCAGCAGGTAGGACCGCGCGCTACTAAAGAATGTGCCGGCATCTTGGTCCGAGGGACATTCTCTGGTACAGAAGCCGCAGAGGTCGCAGCGCTGGACCAGGTCGCGCAACTCCGACGTATCCTCTCCATCGAGGAGCTTCCGGGCAATCTCACCCGGAACGAGCTCGTACCCCTGTAACAAGTCGCAGGCCGAAACACACGAACCGCACTGGCTGCATTGTTCGCCACACTGGCTCAGCACCTGTGCTGGCTCATCGTTCCGGCCCATACGCTACCACTCCACTTCTACTTAGACCTTCCCCCTTGCACTGGTTCGCACAAGGGGGCGTTGGAATTGCGAACGCGTTACGCTACCCCGACCGTCTCGTCAACCGGGTTAGCCACTACGGTGCGTCGACTGGCTCGCAGCTTCATCACGAAAACAATCGCGGCAATCAGCAGCGCCGTCAGGCCATTCACCACGCAGATGCGGGTGACACTCCAGTTGAGGGCGAGCAGGAAGCCACCCACCACTGGACCCAGCATGGATCCCACCTTACCCACGCCGTACGCCCAGCCCACGCCCGAGCCACGCATCGAGGCCGGATACGACGTGGTGCACAATGCCATCAGGCCAGTGTTGCCGCCGTTTACGAAGAGGCCGGTTACCGCTGCCATCGCTGCAATTACAAGGAACTGGCTGTTGGCCGCGTAGCCGAACCCGCACACGCTGAGGAAGGCGATCAGGAAGGTGATAATCAGTACTTTGTGAACGTTGAAGCGGTCCATTAGCCGGCCAATCACCAGCGCGGTGATCACCGAGCCCACGTGCAGCATGGAGAACGCGATGCTGTATTGCTGCACCGAGCAGCCAGTCCTCTTCAGCAGCGTCGGAGTCCAGGTAATCAGCACCCACATCAGGTAGAAGCTGAAGAAGAACAGCGCCCAGATGCAAGCCGTCGTAAAGGCGCGACCTTCGGAGAACAGGCTCGCCACCGAGACCTTGGCGGCCTTGGCGCTTGCCTTGCCATCGGAAACACAGAACTCGGTGCTCTCGTCAGCGTTGAGCTTCGGCGCAATACGATTAATGAGCTTCGCGATGCGCTTCTTGTCCGTTCCCTGGCGAACCAGAAATTCGATCGACTCGGGCAAGAACGGCGCCACAATCACAGTAACGACGAGCGGAACGAATCCGCCGACGTAGAACAGCGACTGCCAGCCATAAATTGGAAGCAGATATGCGGCGACCAGGCCGGAGACAACTGAGCCCAGTGGCATTCCCATCCACATCAATGTCGTAAAGGTGGCGCGCTTACGGGTGGGAGCATACTCGCAGCCGAATGCCAACGCGTTCGGTATTGCGCCGCCGAGGCCGACACCAGAGAGGAAACGATACAGGGCGAGAGCCTGAACACTGTGAATCGTGGAGATGGACACAGTGAAGATGCCGAAGATGAGCGCCGAGATGAGCAGCATCTTCTTGCGGCCAAACTTGTCAGCGAGTGTGCCGAGCACCATCGCCCCGACCAATGGTCCAAGCTGGCCGGCGCCGACAGCTAGTCCCAAGCCACTCGTGCCGACCTTCAGGAACTGGGCGATCTTGGGTAACGCAACGGAAATAACGACGAGATCAAAACCATCAAAGAAGACAATGCATAGGCAAAGGAAATAGACTTGGATTTGGAGGGGTGTGATCGGACCGCTGTCAAGCACTTCTGACAGGCTCAATCTCTTCGCCGCCATGGCTCAACTCCTTCTATAAGTGGAACTGGATGAATCAGCAAGAAACCGATACAGTCGCTGCACGTTCGATACCAGATCACCCGCCCGTATTTCTCGCCCGGAGTAGCACGTATGGAACTCATCCCGTCCTCAGTGAGCCCCCGCGATGTTCCGCTTGCGTTGCCAGCACCTCTCTCGTGTCAAGTTGACATGAATGTTTCACTTTCGGATTGCGCCCGCCCTCCTGAGACAGCTACCTCCTTCCCTCGG
>Ga0326727_10003703_pt1 | contig 48103 bp, 34 predicted proteins | sample MB2enrmetagenome_FD_207643 | JGI IMG/M metagenome (GOLD analysis project Ga0326727, IMG submission 207643) | Lab enriched peat soil microbial communities from McLean, Ithaca, NY, United States - MB29MY | ecosystem: Environmental > Terrestrial > Soil > Wetlands > Peat | place: USA: New York... | reverse complement strand
GTGCCGGTGAAGAAAGTGTCGCATAACGGTGACTTTCCTGTTGGCGGCGACACGAGGGACATCCTGTGGATGATCCAGCATACTTCGGCGCCGAAGTCGGGGGCGGTATTCATAGGCTACTGAATGAGTTCTGGCCCGATGGGAAGGCCATGGGACCAGCGGGTGTAATTAGAACTGTCGAGCAAGTGTCAGTTCCCACTATTGACACTTTTGGATGCGCCAAATTTCACCCGTTTGGCAATGGGAAACCCCAAAAGTGGGCCGGCCCTGCCACCCGGAAGCGGCGGAAGCCGAGGAGACGCCAGGCGCCACCCTTTCCCGAGTCCGTGATACACCGCGAACTGGCGTTCCAGGCCCAAATTCCCCGGCAGAGACGACAAAGGGTTCTAGCCAATCAACTCCGCCGTGGGGCGCTTAATTCCCCCGTCCAAGTCAGTCCTCACTCTTGACACTAGTTTCCGGAGGTTTGGTGTTGAGAGGTTCGGGCCCCGTCAATGTCGCCAGGACTTTGGCGGTGTCGCCGTCCAACAGGGGCGCGACGGGCAGTTGGAGGCCAGGGAAGACGCGGCTGTGCAGCACGCCTTGTGCGTCCGGCAATTGCGGACAGTAGTCGTCCTCTTCCAGGCAGAACCATTCCAGGCGGGCTTCGGCCACCAGCCAGACCAAGTATTCGCGCACGCCGTTGCGGCAGTAGGCCCGCCGTTTGTCCCGCAGGTCAATCGAGGCGGAACTGGCCGCCACTTCCACAATCAATTCCGGCGGGCCGGCAAGGTAGCCGGCTTCGTTCACACGGCTCAGTCCGCCGTGTTCGGGCAGGCGGCGCAGCAGGGCATCGGGCTGCACGGTGTTTTCAGGGTCAAGGATGACAGTGGCGTTGGTAAGGGCTTCGGTTTCCGGGTGTCGGCTGGCGTAGGCGCCAAGCCAGAGTTGAATCAAATTGTCAGGTTTGGCGTGACGGACACTGACGGGTGAACCCATATAGACGACTCCTTCGATCAACTCGGCCTTCTTCACCTGCGGCATGTACTCGTAGCGGCGCAGGAATTCGCGGGAGTGCAGCAACTCCCCGCTTTCCAACGGCAGCGGTCGGTTGGGGGGACTCCCAGCCGCACTGGGCTTGCTTCCAGCGGCTAACATAAGTGAGGAAATTTAGTCGAGTTCCGACCGGTTGACAAGACCAGCTTTTCGGCCCCAAACTCAACGTTGCCTCGGCGCATCCTGGAGATGGTCCGCGAAGGCACCGACTCCGGCCTCACCTGCGCAGCGCTCAGTACATGCGGGCGCGCAAAAAGCAAATTCCTATCAGTAAACCGCCGCTATGAAATGAACCTGAGGCGGATCTTCGTTTGCGCCCTTTGGTGCTCATCACGTATTTAGATCATTCCGCTGAAAAGGCGTCACGGGCGGAATCGACAACCAATTAGGCCCAAGCACTTCCGTGCGGCGGGTCGAGGGCTTCAAAATGCACCGATGTTCTGGTTCGATCCGGAAACGTCGCAGGGCTGCGTCACTGCCCGGCGATTGCCGTCATTTCGAATGTCGCAGCGTGCCCGTCCATATAGACTGTGTTCTTGCCCGACTTGGGCGGACGCGGATGGAAGTCGTCGTAGTCGAGTAACAGTGGAATAGTTGGAGCGTTTTGCACCAAGGTGGCATTCGTTTTCCAGATGATCACGCCGTTCGAAGAAATGCCAGCCCCAAAGGAACCCAGGGACGCCTGCACATCCACCCGCTTGCCGTTGAGCGCGGTGTTCCACTGATAGCTCGATCCCTCCACCTCGAAGAACCAGTCGTTGTCCGCAGGACACTTGAACACCCGGGCGCTGCTGTTGGTCGCGGCGATTTTTCCTACGTAGGGGCCGAGCACGTCGCAGATGCGCGGCAGGGGCGGATCGGTCGGCGCGCTCGGCAAGAGCGCCGCCGCCGGCAGCTTGCCGTCGTTGTCTTCGGTGTAGAGCCGCGTTGCGATTCCCAACTGCCGGAGCTGGCTGATGCAGGTGACGTTGCGCGACTGTCTTTTGGCGCGGCTAAAAACCGGCAGCAGCAGCGCAGCCAGGAGGCCAATAATAGCCATCACCACGAGCAATTCAATCAAGGTGAAGGCGCCCCGTTGTGCCTCTCCGGAACGCAAAGGTCGGTAAACCGTGTTCATGTCAAAGCAAAGCTGGTGCCAACTATTTTCGGTTCTTGAACGCCTCGACCGCACGATCGTGCGCCGCCCGGGCCTCGGGACTCAGGCTAAAGCGATTCGTCAGTGACGCCTGAATGAACTGGTCAAAGGTCGTATTGGCTTGCGTGCCCAAATACAGGTTCTCCATGCCCGTGTGAAGCAACTTGATGCCCCCACCCTCCACTGGCGATTTGCGCAAGGTGAATATGGTCACCCAGCGAGCATGAGCAGCTTTCGCGATCCGGTCGGCCTCCTCGGCGGTAGCCGGCGCCGGAGTGGCTAGATCGAGCCCGGAAGTCAACCGCGTTTCCGCCAGCAGTCGTTCGGGGGCGAGCACACCCTCGGCAATACCTTCGCTCATCGCTTGCTGGACAATCCCATGTTCCTCGGTCTCGAATACTTTGACATTCGGGTCCCCTCGTGCCTGGCGCTCCAGATTCTGCTGCACCTGCTTCTGCCATTTGGCCGCGGCGTTACCCTGCAACACTACTGTCATGGAAACGAGGTCAGAAACAACGCGCTTGCCTCGCCCGGCACCGCCCCCGCCACCGCCGCCGCCCCCGCCGCCCCAGCCGCCCAGGTTCTGGCCGTAAGAGACCACCATGATGTTGGCTCGGAGTGGCCTGGCGCTCAAGTTGGTCCAGCCTCCGGTCTCTAGTTCCGTTCCCTCGTGCAGGACATCCAGCAATCGCCGCAGCGCCGGCTCGGAGCCATACACCGCATAGTCAATGGTCCAATAGGCGCCGGAGTGCACGGACAAATCATCTAGCGCCTGCTCCAGCCGCAGGTGCTTGAGGTCCAGCGCCGCCGACAGGGCGAGGTGTCTATCCCAAGCAATCCGTTTCCCGCTCTGGCGTTCAAGCGTGCCGATGAGGTCATCCGGAGGCGTCCTGGCCGCTTTGACGGCGACCGTCGCGGTGCCGGCAGCGGCAAGCAACACCCCGGCCCCGACGGTCACCGCCGTCTTGGCCTTGGCCCACGCCATCAATTTCAAAATGCCTTTTGCCATTGCCCAAGTCGGGCTAGCTCCTACTCCCTTGGCGAGGGCCACCGCGCTAATTGACGCGGTGAGCCCCGCGGGCGCAGCTTGAGCACCATAGGTGGCGAGCGCCGCGACCAAGGCAATCGAAGGCACCACTACGCCCCGCCGGGCGAAAATCGCCCGGAGCTTCTCCAATGCGCGGGAAAGACGCTTCTTGGCTGTGTCCTCGCTGAGGCCAAGGGCTTGCGCCACCTCCTTGTGGCTCTTGTTTCCGAAAAACCGGATCATCACCACCTCGCGGTCCATTTTGGACAGCCGGTCGAGAGCATCGTTGAGATACGGTGAGATTTGATCCCAAACGGTTTCGGCTTGGTGGGGTTCGAGGGTCGGTTCCATGGTTACAGCTTCCTTTTCATAGCGGCGGCGGCACGTCTCCTCACGCACCAGGTGCAGAACGGCGTAGCGCGTGGCCCGAAAGAGCCAGCCATACAAGACGGTTTGCCTGGGAATCCGCCCCGCCTTCTGCGCCAATGCGATGAATACGGTCTGCGTGACCTCCTGCGCCGCCTGGGGATTTCCCACCTGTCGCAGGGCGGCGTGATAGACCATCCCCGCGTATCGGTCCACCAACGCCCGGAAGGCGTCTTCTGAGCCCCGGCTCGCGTATTCCTCGAGTAGTTGCCAGTCGTCCATAGCTCGACTCGTTCACCATTAAACACCGGCTCGATGAGAAAAGGTGACAACTATTTTGACCCAGGCGACAACACTCCCGTAACGCAGTTATAAAATTGGCCCCGCAGCCCTGACGGCCCTGCGGACTACCGTGATCGAATCCTCTGCGCCGCTTGGACAATTACCGGCGCTCACAACCTACTGCTCAGAAGGAGCCTGCGAACCCGCTAAGCCAGGTTAACAAGCGCTCTTCTTGCCATAGGCAGGCTCCCTTGCGGGCTGGGAGCGGTGCGCGATCCCAAAATCCCATAAAGCCCGAACGTGAAGGGGTCGCCCATGAGAATGTCCTGTTTCCGCCGGACGCTGTCCACCCCAGTCAGTGCGATGACTCCTTCCGGCAGCCCAGCCTCGACGACCCGCGCCTCCTGACCAGCCGCCGTATCGTCTTCAACCTGTCGCGGCCCTGGTCAGCGCAGGAAAAGCCGGGCGGCGGCATCGGCAAAGCGCAGGCCCTGGCGGGTGAGCTGGAAGCGGTCGGGCAGGATTCGCCCCCAGCCTTGCTGCACCAACTGGTTCATGTCGTCCGCCCATTCGCGGCGCAGGTCGTAGCCGGTTGTCTGGAGGAACTGCTCAAACGGCCAGCCCTCGACCATGCGGAGGCCGAACGCCGCTGTTTCGGCTGCGCGGGCCAGCGGGGCCAGCTCTTCGTGCGATTCGACGGCGCGTTGCCCGTGCTCGAGTTGCTCGCAGTAGCGTTGCGTGTCAGACCAGCTCCTGGTCCGCACGCCGCGGACGTAGGTAGTTGCACTGGGACCGAGCCCGTAAAATGAACCGCCTCGCCAATAATTGACGTTGTGGCGGCAGGCGTGGGTGGGGAGGTTGATACTTGATGGTTGATAGCTGATTGTGCTGTCCTGGGCGAAGTTGGCCACTTCATATTGCTGGAAGCCGGCACCAGTGACGTACTCGACGAGTTCGTCGTACATGGCATAGGCTAGGTCTTCATTCGCATCGAGCTTGCCGGCCCGGAGTTGTTCGTGGAGGGGCGTGTCTTCCTCGTAGATGACCTCGTAGCTGGAGAGGTGTTCGCTGCCCATAGCGATGGCCTCGTTCAGGGTCTCACGCCAGACCTCGACGGTCTGCCCGGGGATGGCAAACATCAGGTCGAGGTTCAGATTGTCGAAGCCCGCCTTTCGCAGGATGTCGAAGGACTTGAAGGCCATCTGGCGGGTATGAACGCGTCCAAGGCGGTCGAGCAGGGCCTTGTTGAGCGATTGCACTCCCATCGAGATGCGGTTCACGCCGCCAGAGCGGAGCAGTCTGGCTTTGTCGTGGGATACGGTCGCCGGGTTGCATTCCACCGTCCACTCCCCTGCCCCGCCCAGGCCGAGCTGCTCCATCGCGCTGAGGATTCGCTCCCATTGCCTCAGATTCAGGAGTGAGGGTGTGCCGCCGCCAAAGTAGATCGTGCGCGGCCTCAAGTCGGCTGCCACCAATTCCAGCTCACGGAGAAGCGCCCCCACATAGCGCTCAATCAGTTGAGCGCTGGAAGCTTCGGAGTAGAAGGCGCAATAGGAGCACTTGCGCGCGCAGAAGGGCACATGGACGTAGAGACTTTCAATCGGCTCGGCAGACCGCTCGGCCATAGCGGAAAGTAACGCCACCCACGTGGATGGCCAACCCAAAAGCCTACCGCTCGATGATGGGACTTCGGCAGTAAAGCGAAAAGACGGCTTACGACGCGTTCAGGTGCTGGCGCTGGACATTCTGGGCCTTGGGCCCCTTTTCGCCAGCAACGACGTCGAAAACGACCTCTTCGCCCTCATTCAGCGTCTTGAAACCAGTCCCCAGAATCGCCGTATGATGCACGAAGACATCCGGCCCACTTTCCTGCGTTATGAAACCGAACCCGTGCTTGTTATCGAACCACTTTACTTTGCCACTGGCCATAGCATTCCTCTCCCGAGCGCCTGAGGGCGCCCACCCGAAGGAGCGATTGACACATGCAACCTTTCAGCGTGTGACCATCAACCGCCTCCGGAGCCACGCAAGCCTCAAACTGGGCCTGAGGATATAGCCCCGTGATATGGCGGTCAAGCGTTGGTTTTCGGTTTTCGGGGTCACTCGACTTGGAGGGCCTGGTCGAGTATCTGGGGCAGTTGGTTCAAAATGGTCGTTTCGCTGACCACCAGAGTGGCCCCCGCCGCCTGGGCGGCCGCTTGCAGCTCGGCAGCGCCTTCCGGGCTAAAGGCAACCACGGGCAGATGTCTGGTCGCTGCGTTCTGTTTCAGTCTCGCGAGCACGGCACAGACGTCATCCCCCCTGGATTCCAGGTCGGCCAGCACCAGGAGCGGCTTGGCTTGCTCGGCGCATTCCACCAACCGGCTCGCCTCCGCGATCGCCTGGACGCGGTAATTAAGGTCCTGGAGTCGGTTGACGATCTGGCTGCCCGGCAGTAGCTTCTCATACAGAACGAGGGCAAGCGGTTGCGTCATGCAGTTAGCTTGGAATAGGGGACGGCGAATTGCAAAAGGAATCGTGCAAAAGGCCTTGAATGGCCCGGATGTGGGGTGTCTCCAGGCCCTATTGGCGGACCTGGATTTAGAGGTTGACTCTTCTCGGCAAAACCCTTAGTTTTCTTGCCAGAACGGTCTGATAGCTGGTTCGCCAGCCCGCCAAAGTCGGAAGAGCTTAATCTGCCGACTTTTTTGTTCCCCTCGGGGGAGGGCCGTTGAAGACATATGAACGCCGACTTTTTAGCAGTGCTGGAATTCTGGGAGCGTGAGAAGGGCATCAACCGTGATGTCCTGTCCAACGCGGTCCAGGAGGCGTTGCTGTCTGCCGCCAAACGCGCGGTAGGGCCGGCGCGCGAATTGCGCGTGGTCATTGACCAGAAGAGCGGGGACATCCGTGCCTTTGCCAAATTGATCGTGTCGGAGAAGGTCATCTCCAAGCATGACCAGATTTCCGTGTTCGATGCCCGCCGTATCAAGGCGGAGGCCCAACTCGGCGAGGAAGTCGAAGTGGAAGTCACGCCGGTAGGCTTCGGGCGCATTGCTGCCCAATACGCGAAACAGGCCCTAATGCAGCATATCCGCCGCGCCGAGAAGCAGCTTATTTTCACGGAATTCAAGGACCGGGTGGGAGACATCATTAGCGGGACGGTGCGGCACTTCGACCGCTCGGACGTTCTCGTGGATTTGGGCAAATACGAGGCGCTGCTACCCAACCGGGAGCGCGTCCCAACCGAGGAATACCAGGTTGGCGAGCGCATCCGCTGTTACGTTAAGGCGGTCGAGGAAGGCGCCCACGGCCCGGAAATCATCTTGTCCCGCTCCGATCCCCGGTTCGTCATCAAGCTCTTTCAACTCGAAGTGTCCGAGATCAACGACGGCACCATCGAACTGAAGGGCATCGCCCGGGAACCGGGCTTCCGTACCAAGCTGGCGGTCTGGACTCGCGACGAGAAGGTTGATCCGGTCGGCGCCTGTGTCGGCCTGCGCGGTCAGCGGGTGAAGAATATTGTCCGGGAACTCAACAACGAGAAGGTGGATATCATCCGGTGGGATGCAAACGTGAGGAACTTCATCACCAACGCGCTGGCCCCGGCCAAGCTCAAAGCCTTCCAAATAGATGAAGCTCGCAAGCGGGTCAAGATCACCGTCAGCGAGGACCAGCTTTCCCTGGCGATTGGCAAGCGCGGCCAAAACGCGCGGCTTACCTCCAAGCTGACGGGTTGGCAGGTGGACATCGAGCCGGAAGTGGTGGTCACGAAGGGCTTCGAGGAGAAGGTCGCCGAAGCGGTCGAATCCCTGGCCGCAATACCCGGGATTTCCCGCGAACAAGCTGATGTGCTGGTGCATCACGGTCTGACCCGGCTGGAAGACCTGTTACAGGCGGATGAGAGTGATTTGTCAGGAATTCCAGAACTCGGCGACCAGGCCGCGGCCATTATGGAAGCGGCGCGCGCCGAGGCGGGGCGGCGCACACTCAAAGTCGGCGAAACGCCGATTTCGGGTTGATTATGGCGCTGGCACCCCAAGTTGCTGTGATTTAGGATCGAGCCTATGAAGGCTGTGTGGCAGGCGAAGCCCGAAGCGATAGAGAACTATGCCCGTTCGGATATACGACATTTCAAAGAAGCTCGGCTTGGACAACAAGCAGGTTCTGGCCAAGGCGAAAGCCTTGAACCTTACCGCCGCACGGGTCGCCTCGAGTTCCCTGGATAAGATCACTGCCGAATACCTTGAAATAGAGATTCTCAAAGATCCGGAACTCGCTGCTTTACGCCTTCCTCCCCCTCCACCCCCGGCTCCACCTGCTCCGCCGGCTGCGCTTCCACCCACGGTTGACCAGGCCCCCGCCGTTGCTGCGCCTTCGCCGCCAGTCGAGGTTGAAACGGCCCAGAAACTAGAGGTCATCCCTACCGCAGGCGCGCCATCCATCGAAACCGCTGCCCCCGCCATCGAGGCTCCAACTCCCGTGGCACAGACACCGCCGCCGAGCGTGGCCCCCGCGGTTACTCAGTTGCCGCCGGAACCTACGCCTGAGCCGACGCCGGAACTACCCCCACCGCCTCCACCGCCTCCACCGCCTCCACTGCCGCCGCCTGGCCCCAAGGTAGGCGATAAAGTGGGCTTTATTCAGTTGCGACCCAAACCGGGCGCCAAAGCGACTGAGAAGTCGCTTAGCCCCAAGTTGCCCTCCCGACCGGGGGAACTGAGAAAAACGGAATTTGCACGGCGGGGCGACATCCGGGGGGTTCGCGGCGCAACGGCGGCCCCAGCCGGTCCCGCAATGCCAGGCGCCAGGCTCCACCCTCCACAAAAGGGCGCCGCTACCGCCAAGGCTGCCGAACCGGCCGGCACCGCGCCGAAGGTCCTGCTGCCACCCGATGCCCAGGTAATCTCCATCAAACCGCCGATCGTCGTCCGCGAACTGGCGGAGCAGCTCAAGCAAAAGCCCTTTAAGATCATCGCCGATTTGATGGAGGCCGGCGTCTTTGCGAATGTCAACCAGGCGATTGACGAATCCGTCGCCCAAAGAATCTGTGCCAAATACGGCTTTCGCTTCGAGGTCGAAAAACGCGAACGCGGCAGCGGACTTGTCCACGCCCCGGTTAAAACCGTCGAACTGGATGTCGAAGACAAGCTTGAGGATCTGGTCCCACGCGCTCCAGTGGTAACGATCATGGGTCACGTTGACCACGGCAAGACGACTTTGCTGGATGTGATCCGCAAGTCCAATGTCGCCGCTGGTGAGGCCGGCGGCATTACCCAGCACATTGGCGCCTACACCATCTCCTTCCCGCATCCAGAGAGGAAGAAAGAGATTGCCCAGATCACCTTCCTCGACACCCCAGGCCACGCCGCGTTTAGCTCGATGCGTGCACGCGGGGCGAATGTCACCGACATTGTTGTGCTGGTGGTGGCGGCCAACGATGGCGTCATGCCGCAAACCCTCGAAGCGCTCAATCACGCACGCGCGGCCAAAGTGCCCGTCCTGGTGGCCATCAACAAAATGGACCATCCAAACGCTAACGCCCTCAAGGTCCGCCAGCAACTCCAGGACAAGGGTCTGGTCCCCGACGACTGGGGCGGTGACACAATCTTCGTCGAGGTTTCTGCCTTGACCAAGCAGGGCGTTGATAAGGTGATCGAGATGATTCTGCTCCAGGCCGACCTGCTCGAACTCAAGGCCAATCCGAACCGGCGTGCCAAAGGCAACGTGATTGAATCCGGTCTCGAACCCGGCGGCCCCACCGCGACGGTCCTGGTCCGCAAAGGCACCCTGCGCGTGGGCGATGTCATGATCTGCGGGCAGTACTATGGCCGCGTGCGAGCGCTGATCAGCGAAGAGGGCAAGCGTCTTAAGCTGGCAGCACCCTCTGTGGCCGTGAAAGTCCTCGGCTTAAACGGCGTGCCTGAGGCGGGTCTGGAATTCAGCGTAGTGGAGGATGAGCGGGCGGCGCGGGACCTCGCTGAACAACGCGCCCAGGAAGCCAAGGTCCTGGGCCAGGAGCCCACGCGAGCCAAGGTCACGCTGGAGAATCTGTTCGACCAACTCGCCTCCACCAACACGAAGGTGCTCAAGGTCGTGGTCAAGGCCGACACGCAGGGGTCGGTCGAGGCCATTGTGGACGCTCTCAAGAAGATCGAATCCGAGAAGGTATCGCTCGAAGTCATCCACAGTGCGGTCGGCACCATTACCGAGTCCGACGTCGCGCTCGCCTCCGCCTCGGATGCTGTCATCCTTGGGTTTCACACGCGCATAGACAGCGGGGTCGCGGACAAAGCCAAGCACGAGGGTGTGCAGATCAAGCTCTACGCGATTATCTACGAGCTGATTGACCAGGTTAAGGAGGGCATGGCTGGCCTGCTCGAACCACTCCTGAAGGACATCACGCTCGGCGCGGCTGAGGTGCGCAAGATATTTCAGTTATCCAAGGGCGCGCCGGTCGCCGGTTGCATGGTGGTCAGCGGGCGCATCGTCAAGGGCAAGGTTCGCGTGCGGCGCCGCAAGGAGATCATCTATGAAGGCATCACTCAGTCGCTGCGCCGGTTTCAGGACGAAGTGAACGAGGTCCGCGCGGGCATGGAATGCGGCATCCGCATTGAGGGTTTCAGCGACTTTCAGCTCGGCGACAACATCGAGTGCTACACGATGGAGAAGGTAGCGCAAAAGCTTTGACAACTACGGGTCACATGGGTTGCTTGGATGCATGGTTGGGTGGCGACACCGGCCGAAAGCGGGCGGTGTCGCCATCCAGTCAAAGCCTCCGGCCCCTACAACTCGGTAACCAGCTAATGAGGTAATTGTCGCAGGAACCATGCCCTCTCTCAGACTCCAACGTGTGCGCGAACTACTGAAGCGCGAAATTGGCGAGGTGATCCGCCGTGAATTCCAGGTCAGCGAGGCAGGCCTGATCACGGTTACTGACGTGGATGTGGCCGGGGACCTGCACTCCGCCGTGGTCTTCATCAGCATCCTGGGCAACAAGGATCAGCAGAAGCGAGGTATGTCTCTTCTAGCTCGCCATCGGAAGCGGATCCAGGGGTTGGTGGGCCGCGCGGTCGTCCTGAAATATACACCCACCCTCCGGTTCCTGCTGGACGACTCGATCGTACGCGGAAACCGAGTGCTCGGAATCATCGAGGAGCTGGAGCAGGTGATGCCATCCGAGGCGGAGGACTGACCGCATGAGACAAGGCCCGGGAGGGTCCGTCCGCTCTTCGGAGCACGCCAGCGTGCGCTCGATTTGATCCAATGAAACCGCACCCAAAGATCATTGACCGCATCATCGAAAGCGTCCGGGGGAGCCGCACGATTTGTGTCGTCGGCCACCTGCGCCCGGATGGCGATTGCGTGGGCTCGCAACTCGGCCTTACCCTCGCGTTGCGGAACGAAGGGAAGAAAGTGGTCTGCTGGAATGAAGACCGGATTCCGCAGAAATACCACTTCCTCGACCCAGAGGGCATTATCCAGAGACCGAAGCGGGGCCGGAAGTTCGACTGCGTGATCGCCACCGACGCGGCCAGCTTCGAGCGCCTCGGCTCGGTTGGCCGATGCGTCGCCCATCGCAAGCTGCTCATCAACATAGACCATCACGAAAGCAACACGCGCTACGGCGACCTGAACTGGGTATCGGCCCGGGAACCCTCGACGGGGGAACTCATTTTCCGGCTGCTGAAGATCGCCAAGTGGCCCATCACCAAACGCATCGCGGACAGTCTCTTTACCGCGGTCTCGACCGACACCGGCTCATTTCAATACCCCAACACGCGGCCGGGAACCTATCACGTGGCGGCCGAACTGGTGAGCCGCGGGGCCGATCTGGCGAAGATTTGCGAGGAGGTCTATCAGTCTTATCCAGTCTCCCGCGCCCGCCTGCTGCGGCACATCTACAGCCACTTCCGCCTGACCCACCAGGATCAGATCGCTTACTTCTGGCTCAAGAAAGCCGACCTTGCCCGCGCCGGTTCCGACAGCGACGACACGGAAGGTCTGATTGACCACATCCGGGCCATCGCCCCAGTGGTCGTTGCCTGCGTCTTTGAGCAGTTGGAGCCGGAGTTGACGCGCATCAGCCTTCGCTCCAAGAGTGAAAAGGTCAACGTGAATGAAATCGCCGCCCAATTCGGCGGGGGTGGCCATCCGGCCGCTGCGGGCGCGCGCATTCCAGGCAAGCCGCTTTCGGTCCAACGCAGAGTCATTGCCGCGGTCAAGAAGGCGCTCGACGCAGCGGGCTGAAATCACGACGGCTCGCAAAACCCGCGGCTCCAAGCCTAATTCCCTCAGCAAGGCTATGAGGTAAGTCTTTGAAATGGCGCCCAGTGGCCATACAGACGATGCTGGGCGGGACTGAAATGACTGTGGATTTGTGCATGGTGCAGCAGGCCGACTGGGCTGGAGAGTGGGTGCCCGGCTCGGCTCACGCTATCGGCTGCCGGAAAGCCAGTTGGCAGGCTTTTGCCCGGCGTTTTCGACTGCCACGCGCCGTCGCTCTCGTCTGTGTTCTGGTGAAGGGCCTTTGCTGGGGAGTGCGGGCGCAGGCCAGTCCTGCTGCTGCCACTAATACCCCCATCAAGGCCGCCGCCGCCGCTTATGCCGGTTCTCGCACCTGCCAGGAATGCCACGCGAAGTTCTACCGGCTGTGGTCCACCTCCTTCCACGGTCTCGCCATGCAGCGGTTTACTTCCGACCTGGCCAAGACCAGCCTCACCCCGCAGAAGGCAGAGGTTGTGGCGGGCAAGTACCGGTTTCTCGCCGACCTCCGGAAAGGAGCGGTCACCGAGCGCGGGCCGGAAGGCGAGAAAAGCTACCCCATGGTGCAAGCGATGGGCGGCAAGAACGTTTTCTACTTCCTCACGCCGCTGGAACGCGGCTGGTTGCAGGTCCTGCCTGTGGCCTACGATGTCCGCCGCCAGGAATGGTTCGACACCACGGCCAGCGCCATGCGTCATTTCGGCGACCGCCGCGATGAGGCGCTCTACTGGAAGGAACGGCCGCTGACCTTCAACACCTCCTGCTTCAGTTGTCACGTCAGCCAACTGTCCAAGAACTACGACCTCAAGTCCGACAGCTACCACACGACCTGGGCCGAGCCGGGGATCAATTGCGAGACCTGCCACGGCCCCTCGGCGGGACACGTCGAGTTATTCCGCAACCTCCCCACTAACCAGCCCGCTCCCGCCGATATCAAGCTCATCGTCCTCAGCAAGTTGACTACCGAGCAGCGCAACGACACTTGCGCGCCCTGCCACGCGAAGATGTCTCCGGTGACCATGAACTTCGCTCCTGGCGACCGCTACTTCGACCACTCGGACCTGGTGGGGTTCGAGAACGCTGACTTCTACCCCGATGGCCGCGACCTGGGTGAGAACTACACCTTCACTCAGTGGCGGCTCGGCCCGTGCGCCAAGTCGGGTCAACTGGATTGCATTCATTGCCACACTTCGAGTGGCCGCTACCGGTTTAAGAACTCGGCGACGCCCAATGAGGCCTGCCTTCCCTGTCACGCCAAGACGGTCGCGGACGCGCCCGCCCACACCCACCATAAGGCCGATTCCGCCGGCAACGAGTGCATCGCCTGCCACATGCCCTTGACGGAATTCGCCCGCATGAGGCGCACCGACCACTCGATGCGGCCACCAACCCCCGCCACCACCCTGCTTTACAATTCCCCCAACGCTTGCAACCTCTGCCACACGAACAAGGATGCCTCCTGGGCCGACAAACTCGTGCGCGAATGGCGCAAACGCGATTATCAGAAGCCAGTGCTCGAACGCGCCGCGCTGATCGCCGCCGCGCGCAAGCAGGACTGGAAAAAGCTGCCCGACATGCTGGCCTACCTGTCCAGCTCCAGCCGGGAGGAAATCCACACCGCCTCGCTGGTTCGGCTGCTGGCCAATTGCCCATCCGACGACAAATGGCCAGTATTCAGGAAACTCCTCGCGGACCCGTCGCCGCTGGTGCGCGGCAGCGTAGCTGAAGCTCTGGGCGAACGCCCGGACCAGGCCAACCTTTCCGCGCTGGTGCAGGCCACGGGCGACGATTACCGCCTCGTGCGCGTGCGCGCCGCCACCGCTCTGGCTAACGTCCCAGAGGACCGTCTGCCTGAAGACCAGCGCCGCCAAGTGCGCAGTGCGATGGCCGAGTTGATAAACTCCATGAAATCGCGCCCGGACGACATGGCGTCGCACTACAACCTCGGCAATTTCTATATGGCGCGCAGCGAAGCGCCGCAAGCCGTAGCCGAGTTTGAGACTGCCACCCGCTTGCAGCCCGACGCGCTGCCGCCCTATGTGAATGTCGCCCTGGCCTACAACGCTCTGGGCCAAAACGACAAGGCGGAGGCCAGCCTTCGCCACGCGCTCAGCCTCGACTCGACCAATGCCGCCGCCAACCTGAACCTGGGGATGTTGCTGGCCGAGGTGGGCAGGATGTCGGAGGCGGAACAAGCCTTCCGCGCCGCCTTCAAGGCGGACCCGAAGTCCGCCCAGGCTGCTTACAACCTCGGCATCTTGCAATCCAAAGACCAGCCCGAGGAAGCGCTCACCTGGTCGCGCCGGTCCGCCGAGTTGCGACCAGACAACCCACGGTACGGTTACACTTATGCCTTTTACCTCTATCGAGCAGGCCGGCTGGACGAAGCGCTGAAGGCGATTCGCCTGGTGCGTGAGCGTTTCCCGGCGCATGAAGACAGCGTGCTGCTTGAGCGCCAACTGTCGCAGGAGCAGGAACGCAGGCGCAGTGACGCCAAGACGCCATGATGAACAACGGTTCCCCGCATCTGGCGGAATCGGAACCACAAACCCGAAGGCCGAAAGCTACGGGTTCTTCGCGGCCACGGGAGGAGAGTTATCCCAAGAAAGGCAGTGCAATGGACTTCTTCAGGATTGTCCAGTGGGGTTAGTCGCAAGCTGCTGCTGGCCGACGGTTGCGTTCATCCATTGTACCACCTGGTCGGCAGCGGTTCGGGCTCCCGTGCCAAGCACATTGTGGTCGGCGCGCCAGATGATCCTGTAATGGCGGAGGGCGAGGCAGTTCTTCTTGAGCCAGGGCCGCACGAAACACCAGGGGACGACCGGATCAATGAGGCCGGTCAGGGCATAAACGGGGAGGCGCACATCCCGAGCAAGGGAGCGCGGGTCATAATGCGCAATCAGGTGCAGGCGGTGCTGGGCGGCTTGCAGATCCAGCTCCGTGCGGCGGGCAATGAACTCCTGGATATTGGCCTGGACCTCCGGCGAGTGCCGGTAGCGAAAGCGAGCCACCTTGGCGTAGCCAAACAGAATGCGCGTCAGCAACCCAAGCGAAATGCCGCCACAGAGCCGTTCGGCCAGGCGCACACCCCAGCGCATTGGATGTCGGACGAAACCGCCCGCGAGGATTACCCCTTCGACGTGGAGCCGGTTCCTCGCCACCAGAGCCCACAGCACTTGCGAACCGAACGACTCGCCCAGCAGCCAGCCCCGGACGATCCCCTGCCCTGCCAACGCGCTTTCGACTCCCGCGGCGTAATCGTCCAGCGACCACGCGAGCGTGCGCGGATAGGTCATCTCGACAAAGCCCACCCGGCCACCAAGGGCGCGGCGGAAGCTGCTGACGAGCGTCCAATCGCCGTGCAGGCCCGGCAGATAGATCAGCGTGGGCAGCGACCCGTCGCCATAGACGCGCAATTCCAGCTTCTCGCTCATCCCTGTGATATGTGATGCCTGAGACGGGCAAGCCAGCCCTTTTGTTCGGAAAAGGGCTGGCTTGCCTGGCTCAGGTGTGGAGCGAACGGCTATCGCTGCTGGCGGCCTATGCAAAGAACAAGGGCATTTTCCGCTGCCCGGGAGATCGCCAGTGGTGGACGGTCAACGGCAAGAGCGTCATGCGTCCACGGAGTTTCGGCATGAACGCTTACGTCGCATGGGTGGGTGACCCTTGGCATGACATGCCGAACGCGCAGAAGTATCGGGTCCTGCACAAGACGACCGATGCGAGAAACGCCTCACTCATCTTTATGTTCGGTGAGATCAACCCAAAAAGCATCTGTCGGCCGATGTTCGGCATGAACATGGATGCGCAGACGATCTACCATTACCCGGGGAACTACCATGGCCAGCGATCAAACTTCTCGTTTGTGGACGGGCATGCCGAGACGCATCCTTGGAAGGACAGCCAGTTCAACAATCCCATCCCGGAACCCGCCGATTGGCACGATCACACGGGAAACCTGGCCCGTCCCAGCAGCCAGAGCGACTTGTTGTGGCTCAAGGGGCACGCAGCCTTGCCGCAGTAAGGTGGGAGAACCGACCACTCGGGAAAGGTAGAGGCAGAAGACGGTAAGGACGCGTTTCACCGCGTCCCATTTATTCCGGCCGAAGACTGGGGCCGGGCAAGGAATCCCGTCGAACCCTTGACATCGCCCGGCGTAAACCCATAGGCTCGGAAACATGAAACGCAATCCTACGCTTGCCGCGATTCTTGTTATGAGCACTGCCGCATCTCTCACTCCACGCGCTTGCGCCGTCAGCTTCGGTGACGACACCGCCTTTCTGAAGAGCCACACCGACCTCATCGTGTTGAGCGATGAGAAGGGCCTCGCCAAAGTCGCGGTTTCACCGGCCTGGCAGGGCCGCGTCATGACGAGCACGGCGGGCGCCGATGCCGGGCTTAGTTTCGGCTGGATCAACCGCGAGCTGATCGCCTCCGGCAAGTTGCTGCCGCACATGAACGCCTTTGGCGGCGAGGACCGCTTCTGGATGGGGCCGGAGGGCGGGCAGTTTTCGATCTTCTTCGCCAAAGGAGCGAAGTTCGAATATGCAGACTGGTTCACGCCCGCCGTTTTCGACACGTTGCCGTTCAAGGTCGTCCGCCAAGCCAGGGACCAGGCCGTGTTTGGCTCTGAATTCACCCTGACTAACTATTCGGGGACGCGTTTCGAGGTGGCGGTGAACCGCGTAGTGCGCTTGCTCGGCACGGAGGCGGTGTGGCGGAGGTTGGGCGTGAAGCCCTCTGCGGGCGTGAGCCTGGTCGCCTACGAGACCGACAACCGAATCAGGAACGCCGGGAAGGAGGCGTGGAAGAAAGACACGGGGCTGCTTTCGATTTGGATTCTGGGCATGTTCACCCCCTCGCCCTCGGCGACCATCGTGGTCCCGATCAGGGCCGGCCCCGAGTCCGAACTGGGCGTGAAGGTGACGTCGGATTACTTCGGCAGTATTCCGCCGGACCGGTTGGTGGTGAAAGACGACGTTATCTACTTTTGCGCGGATGGCAAGTACCGCAGCAAAATCGGCATGAACCCCAAGCGCAGCAAAGGCCTATCCGGCAGTTATGACGCTGACAACAAGGTGCTTACCATCGTGCAGTACAGTCTGGTCCCCGGCGCCACTGATTATGTCAATTCGCTCTGGAAGCTGCAGGACAACCCCTACGGCGGCGACGCGGCCAACTGCTATAACGACGGCCCGCCGACGCCTGGCACCAAACCGATGGGCCCATTCTTTGAGCTGGAATCCTCCTCCCCGGCTGCCGCGCTCGCCCCTGGCAAGAGCCTCTCGCATATCCATCGCACCATCCATTTGAGCGGGCCGGAAACGGCGTTGGATGGAGTAGCCCGCGCCACGCTGGGTGTTTCCTTGGCGGACATCAAGGCCGGGCTGAAGCATCCGTGAACCGCGGCTGCACCCTGATCCCTTATCCGTTCCACGCAACACGCATCACGTTTCGCCCATCCCCTAACCAACCCCGCCACCTATGAGTAACAACAAACAAGGCATGTTCGTCCTGGCGGACGGCAGGAACGTCCTGTTCACGTTCTGTCTCGTCAGCTCGCTCTTCCTCCTTTGGGGGTTCTGCAACGGGATGATTGACGTGATGGACAAGCACTTCCAGGAGGAATTGCACCTGAGCCTTTCCCAATCGGCCTGGGTGCAGTTCGCGCACTGGATGGGCTACTTCCTCATGTCGCTGCCGGCGGGCTGGCTGGCGACGCGGCTGGGTTACAAAGGCGGCATCATCGCCGGGCTGCTGCTGGTTGCGGTGGGCGGCTTCTGGTTCATTCCGGCGACGAAGATCGCGGCGTTCTGGGCCTTCCTCCTCGGCGTGTGTGTCGTGGCCTCCGGCCTGACGTTCCTGGAGACGGTGGCCAACCCCTACACGACGGTCCTTGGGCCGCCGCGTTACGCCGCCACCCGCATCAACGCGGCCCAGTCCTGCAACGGCGTCGGCTGGATCTTCGGTCCGATCGCCGGCAGCATGTTCTTTTATGGCACGGACGTTGCCGGTCGGAGCACCGGCTCCCAGACGCTTTGGATTCCTTACGCGGGCGTGGCGGTGGGGGTCCTCATCCTGGCCATCATCTTCTTCTTCGCTCCGGTCCCTGACGTCAAGGCAGAGGACGATTATCACTTGGACGAAACAGACAACGGCGCTGCCACAGCCTCGGCCCCGGCCATCCGGGAGGTGAACCGGGGGCTCTCTTATACCTTGCTGCTGGGCAATGTGGCCGCGCTGATCGGTGTGTTCATCTTTATCTTCTGGCTGACCTTCGATGGCCTCCACCTTGGACCGCGCCTGGTGGGGCTGGCTTCCGCCATTCCTCACCCGTCCAGCCTGGTCGTGAGCGCCGAGAACTCCGTGCTGCTGGTGCTGACCGCCGCCGCCTGCCTGGCCTTGGTGATCGCGGCCATCGCGCTCGTCGGATTTACCAAACGCCTTTCGCATCGCAGCGTCTGGGCGCACGAACATTTCTCCGGCGCTACGCTGGCCCAGTTTCTCTACGTGGCGGCCCAGTGCGGCATCTTCAGCTTCCTCATCAACTACATGACCTCCGAGCCGCCTTCCCTGCCCTCCTCCTGGTCCACGGAGAGCACGAGGAAGTGGATTGAGGTCCGGACAGCCTTCGCGGGCTCAGACTTCAAGGACGTGTCGGCCCTGGCCGCAAAGCTAACCGCGAAAGCCGATCCCGTCTCGGCCTTCCTCGCCTCGAACCTCTCCGACTCGACCTTGCAAACCCTAGCCCGCTTTAAAGAAGTCGGCGCCGGCGTCACGGCGGCCCGCGTCGCCCTGGCGCAGGACCTCAACAGCCTCATCCTCAAGACGAACATCTATACGCCGGAACGGTTCAGTGGCGTCACCTTGCAGGACAAAACCAAGCAACTGCTTGCGCCCGACGCTCCGCCGCGCAGCATGCCTCGGCTCAACCGGCTGCTGCTCGCCGACGCCTATCCGCAGGAACTGGTCTTTCAGGACGGCATCTTCGGCGTCAGCAACCAGTTCGCCGCCAAGCTCGCGTCGGTCGGCTTCTTCTGCTTCCTGCTGGGCCGGGTCAGCGGCGCGGCTCTGTTGCGGAAAATCTCCGCCCACAAGATGCTCGGACTCTACAGCTTGATCAACGCGGGGCTCTGCTTCCTGATCTTCCTAAAGCTGGGCTGGCTGTCGGTGGTGTGCGTGTTCCTATGCTACTTCTTCATGTCCATTACCTTCCCTACCATCTTCGCCCTCGGCATCTTCGGCTTGGGTGCCAGGGCCAAAGCGGCCTCGGCCTACATCGTCATGGGCATCGTCGGCGGAGCACTCCTGCCCAAGCTCATGGGCGCCATTGCCGATCACCACAACATGTCGCGCGGCTTCATTGTGCCGTTGATCTGCTTCGTGTTCATTGCCTTCTACGGTTATGCCTGGCCCAAGTTGAGCCGAGCCGAGTCGTTGCACGGAGTGGACACTGCCGGCGGGCATTGAGCGAAGCCGAGTCCATCCATTTGCCTTGGGGGACCGCGCCCGCCCCGGGCGCTCTCAACCGGCGCCCTCGCCGGTTGCGCCAGGCACACTTGGTTACTTTCGTCTTGCACCACTGTATCCTGATTTAGTAGCCGAAGAGCGGTTGGCCGTTCGTGGTGCAAAAGCCCGAGCGCTGCAAGAACCAGGAGAAATCCTGTATCCCGGCGGCATCAAACAGCGGACAATCCCCACCTAGGTTTATGTACCTAACTGGCAAGCGCGTCGTTCCGCTGCGCCACATTTTCAATTCACCATGCCCGTCGCAAAAAGCAAACCCGCACCCGCCATTGTGCTGAGACCCGGCAAGATCCATCCAATGAGGAAGCGTCGGGTCGTCCCAGAAGAGGCCGTCGTTGATGGAATCCGGGTGCTCATCCACGAACAGCCATGTGCCGGCCGACTTGGGCACCTGGTTCACCTTGAGGAACTGACGGTATGGTTCCATCGTGTACGGGTGGATTCCTTGCGGCGTAGTGTCGCCGAGCATGCCGTCGCTGAAGATACCCAGGAGCGAGTTCATCGAGATGGTGCGGTTGCGTTGCCGCCAACCGGCCGCCCTTTGGGCTTCGCTCAACCAATGATCGGTCGGGCATTTATAAACCCCCACCGCGCCAGCCGTGTATTTGCCCAGGAGCCCATTGGCAACCCAGGCGAGGTTGGTGATACTGATGTCCGGGAGTGAATTGCTGGCCGTCCAACCCATGACGTTGTTGACCCAAGTGTTGAACCGGCGGCTCGAGATGGTATCCTGGGTCGGGACCACACCGTAGTTGTTGACCAGCCTGTCGTTGTTGTCCAGGTAGTACATCTGCCAGGCCGCCGCGAGTTGCCTGAGGTTGCCCAGGCAGCCAATTGCCTGCGCCTTCACCCTGGCCCTGCTGAGCGCCGGCAGCAGCATCGCCGCGAGGATGGCTATGATGGCTATGACGACCAGCAGTTCGATCAGAGTAAAACCCTCCCGCCGTCCGGCGCCTGGTCTGCGGGCGGAACGGATCCCTGATTTCAGTTCGAAAATCGAGTAGAGCGCCTTCATGAACAGGACTGACCAACCGCGGTCATTGCTTGGTGTCACTATTCTGGGCATCTGGATCGAGCGTTACTCGGATCCCTTTGACCGGCTGGCCCGCAGCGTCGGTTAACCGAACGGAGCCCTGCCAAGCGCCCAATTCGTTCACCACCTTAAAGACGAGTTTATTGAGCCCAGCTCTTAACTCCACGCCCGCCACTATATCCTGGTCCAGCGAATAGGTGCGTCGCTCATAGATTTCCCTCTCGTTCAGATAGATCTTGGACTCGTCGTCACTCCAGACCCTCAGCAACAGTCCCGTCCGGTCAGCTTCACTCTGGATATAACAAACCGCGTAAGCCACGCTCCACTCTGTCACTTCTCCCAGGAGGTCGCTGAAATCAATCAAGATATCCTCCAGTTGCACCGCTCTCCAAACCCGCTCGCTTTGACCTGCCTTGACTCGGTCGCCGGCCCGTGGGCAGAGCTGGGCTTCCTGTGGAATCTGCTCCTGCTGCAAGGCCGCCGCGCCGCTTCGTCCCTCAAAACCAATCGGGGCCAGCACGAGCCACTGCTTGATCGCCCCCGGGTGCTGGGTGGGCAGCGCCCAGTCGCGTTCAGCCGCGGCCGCCTGCTCCCGCCGGAGAGCCGCTAGACGCTGGCTGGCAGCTTCTTCATCACTCTGCCAGGCGGCAACCTGCCGCGTTGTAGCCGCCTGCCACACCCTGACCGTCTGATCCTCACTGCCAGTGACGATCCGCTGCCCGTCCGGAGAGAAGGCCGCCGAGCCAACCGCTCCACTGTGCCCTTTGAGCGTGAGCAGTTCCTTGCCGCTGGCGGCCTCCCATACCTTGGCCGTCCGATCAGCACTGCCAGTCACGACCCGCTGACCGTCCGGGGAGAAGGCTGCTGAGGAGACTATGTTCCCGTGGCCCTTGAGGGTCAGCAGTTCCTTGCCGCTGGTTGCATCCCACACCTTGGCCGTCAAATCAGCGCCGCCCGTCACAATCCGCTGCCCATCCGGTGAAAAGGCCACTGAGGAGACTATGTTCCTGTGGCCCCTGAGGGTGCACAGCACCCTGCCGCTGGCTGCGTCCCACACCTTGGCCGTCCGATCAGCACTGCCCGTCACAATCCGCTGGCCATCCGGTGAAAAGGCCACAGCCGTGAGATAGGCACTGTGCACTTTGTTGGTGAGCAGTTCCTTGCCGCTGGCCGCCTCCCACACCTTGGCCGTCAGATCGGAACTGCACGAGGCAATCCGCTGGCCATCGGGCGAAAAAGCCACAGCAGTGACATACGCCCTATGCCCTTTGAAAGGGAGCAGTTCGTTGCCGCTGGCGGCCTCCCACACTCTGGCCGTCCCATCTAAACTGCCGCTGACGATCCGCTGCCCGTCCGGAGAGAAGGCCACAGAGCCTATGTCATTCCGGTGCCCTGCGAGCATGACCAGCTCCTTGCCGCTGGTCGCCTCCCACACCTTAAGTGTATTACTATCACTGCGGGTGACAATCCGCTGTCCGTCCGGCGAAAAGGCCACAGGCGAGCACCCTTTGAGAGTGAGTAGCTCTTTGCTTCCGGCCGCCTCCCACACCTTGGCCGTCTGGTCGGCGCTGCCGGTGATGATTCGCTGGCTGTTGGGAGAGAAGGTCACACACAGAATCCCAGCGCCGTGCCCTCTAAGCGCAAGCAGTTCATCGCCGCTGGCCGCCTCCCACACCTTGGCCATGTGATCCTCACTGCCGGTTACGATCCGCCGCCCGTCCGGAGAAAAGGCGGCCGACCAGACTACGTTGCTGTGGGCCTTTAGAGTGAACAGTTCCTTGCCGCTGGCCGCCTCCCACACCTTGGCCGTCTGATCCTCACTACCGGTGATAATCCGCTGCCCGTCCGGAGAGAAGGCCGCTGCCCAGACGATGTTACTATGGCCCTTGAAGGTAAGGAGTTCACTGCCTCTGGCTGCCTCCCACACCTTGGCCGTCTGATCCACGCTGCCGGTGACAATCCGCCGCCCGTCCGGTGAAAAGCCCACCGACTTTACCTCACCGACATGTCCTTTGAGCGTGAGCAATTCCTTGCCGCTGGCTGCCTCCCACACCTTGGCGGTGGTATCACGACTGCCGGTGGCAATCCGCTGGCCGTCTGAGGAAAAGGCCACCGACAAGATCCCAGCGACGTGCCCTCGGAGGGTCAGCAGGTCCTTGCCACTGGCCGCATCCCACACCTTGGCCGTCTGATCTCCACTGCCGGTGGCAATCCGCAGGCCGTCTGGGGAAAAGGCCACAGACCAGATCTCAGCGACGTGCCCTGTGAGGCTAAGCAGCTCCTTGCCGCTGGCCGCCTCCCACACCTTGGCCGTGGTATCCTCGCTGCCGGTGACAATCCGCTGGCCGTCCGGAGAAAAGGCCACAGACCGGATCACGGCAGTGTGACCGTGGAATGTCTTGAGTTCCAGGTGCGCCTGCCGTTGCCAGTAGTACCATTCAAAGCCACGGTCCGGATATGACCCCGTCTCTGCCAGCAACTCCCGCACGCGCCCGACATCGTTATGCTCCCAGGCCTGTTGCGCCAGGTTCAGGTTGGCCACGTAAAGGTTGCGCTGCGCGGAGGTCCGCTCGCGCCTCTCGGCTTCAGCCACCTGCTTGGCCTTGATGGCTTCGGCCTTTGCAGTCGCGTCCGCCGCTTCGGCTTCATGACGTAAACGACTCTGCTCGCGTTCAGCCCCCCTCGCACGAATCGCCTGCCACGTGCTCCCACAGATCCCCAGCACCAGCACCGCCCCAACCGTGGCCGCCGCCGTCACCATCACCCGATTGCGCCGGACGAACTTCTGGACCCGGTAAGCCGCGCTGGGCGGACGCGCCACCACCGGCTCGTGTTTCAAGTGCCGCTCGATGTCCAGCGCCACCCCATTGGCTGTCTCGTAGCGCCGACTCCGATCCTTCTCCAGGCACTTCATTACGATCCAGTCCAGATCATTTGCGATTTGCGACTTGCGACTTGCGATCCTCGGGTCAACGGCCAGGCGGAGCTGCTGCGTCAGGCGCGTCGAAGGCCGGACCGGCCGGCGTTCCCGAATGATCTTGCGCATCTCATCCAGTCCCGACTTAAGCAACTCCTTGGTGTCGAAAGGGGTGCTCCCAGTCAGCAACTCATAGAGCAGCACCCCGAGGCTGTAAATGTCGCTCCGCGTATCAATATCCAACCCGCTCATCTCCGCCTGCTCCGGACTCATATACGCCGGCGTGCCAATGAACTGCTGGAACTGCGTATAGACCGTCTTCTCCGTCAGCTCCGCCTGCGTTGCCTTAGCGATGCCGAAATCAATCACCTTGGGCACCGGCACCCCGTCGTGCAGCGTCACCAGGATGTTCGAGGGCTTGATGTCCCGGTGGATGATCCCCTTCTGGTGCGCGTGCTGGATCGCGTGGCAGATCTGAATAAACAGCTCCAACCTCTCCGTTGTCTCCGTTCGCTCCTGTTCGCAATACTTGGTAATCGGAATCCCCTTCACCAACTCCATCACGAAATAGGGCCGACCCGTCTCCGTCGCCCCCGCATCCAGCACCTTGGCAATGTTCGGATGGTCCATGAGCGCCAGCGCCTGCCGTTCCGCCTCGAACCGCGCCACCACCTGCCGCGTATCCATCCCCAGCTTGATGATCTTCAAGGCCACCCGACGTTTGACCGGTTCCCGCTGCTCGGCGACATACACGGCGCCGAACCCCCCTTCCCCGATCTTTTCGAGGAGCTTGTAGCGGTCAAGCACCGTGCCCGGACCTTCGGTCAATGGGGCCAGCACGGTCCCAGTCTGATCGTTCGTGCCTGCCGGAGCTTGGCCCGTGCCGTTATCTTTCACCTCCTTGAAGAACTCTTCCGCGTCGGCATGGGCACACAGGAGAGCTTCGACCTTCTGCCGCAGCGCCGCCTCATCCCGGCACGCCTCCTCCAGATAGGCAGCTCGTTCGGCGCCGGCGGATCGTTCCAGGGCGGCGTTGAAGACCTCGATTTCCTTTCGCTCGCGTTCGTTCATAGCCGGACATTCGGTCTTGGTCTCTACCTCTACATGCGACGTTTGGCCGCGGTCCCGGCCAAAGAGTTTACGGTGGGCGGCTTATGTGGTTGTAGAGCCAGGCCTTGGCATGGGCCCAGTGGCGCCGCACGGTCCGCTCGGAAACGCCCAGCGCGCTGGCGACTTCGCCACTGCTCAGGCCCGCGAAGAATCTGAGCTTGACCACCTGGGCCTGCAGCGGGTCTTCCCTCTCCAACTCATCGAGCACCTCGTGGACCTGCAACAGCTTGTCGTCTCCCACATCCGTTACCAGGCCCACCTCATCCAAGCTGACCCGTTCCAGCCCGCCACCATGACGCAAACGCTGTTTGCGTCGAGCGCGCTCGACCAGAATCCGACGCATCGCCTCCGCGGCCGCCGCGAAGAAATGAGCCCGATTTACCCATGAAAGTGGGGAGTCGGCTCCCAGCCGCAACCAGGCTTCGTGGACCAGGGCCGTCGGTTGGAGGGTGTTGCCCGGAGGCTCTTGGGCCATGATGTGCGCCGCCACACGGCGGAGTTCGTTATAGACAAGCCCAAGCAGCCGCTCCGCCGCCTCGGGATCGCCCTGCCCCATCGCCTCAATCGCTCGGGTGACTTCGCTCATTTTGTCATCTAGCGCTCGTCCCACCTAACCACTTATGCTCCTGCACCCGCCCTTCCCGCGAAAGCGCCCTACCTTGGTGGGGCCACCTCGCCGAGGCTCCAGGGACTTTATGACCCCGCTCCGCATCGGAAGCAACTGGATTTTCACCCTATTCGGCAGCAGCCAATTCCACAAAGTTGACCGCCTGTGGCCGCTTTCGCCGGGTTTTGGCGCATGTACAAGTGAAGGCCTTAACGCCTTTACGAATGCAGTCCAAAACAACAACCAAAAACCAGGTGCCTGCCACCTGAAACAGAAAGGAAAGCAGAATATGAACATCAACACACTAAACCACCCGTCCGGAACCAAGGGGAGGGTTCTGCGCACTCTGGCCGGGCTTGTGGCTGGCCTGGCAGCCCTCGCGCCCGCGCTCGCCGCCACTGACCTCGGCCCCTCAGACCAGTCCGCCTCTCAGACCGTGTCATTGTCCTTAAAGCTCCACAATGCCGACCAGCTCGCGTCGTTTATCAACTCCACCGTTACGCTCGGTGATCCGCTGTATCAACAGTTCCTTTCGGTGAACGACTTTACCGCGAGCTACGCACCTACCCCAGCGGAAGTCGCTAAGGTGCAAAACCTGTTGGCAGCGGCCGGCCTGCAGGTAACGGAGGTCTCGGCCAACCTCCTGCTGATAAAGGCCAGCGGCACCGTCGGGACCCTGAACCGCTACTTCAACACGACCATTCACGAATATCAAAAGGGCAGCGTACGGTATCATGCGCCCTCCGTGCCGCCGACCATTCCGGCTGCGGTGGGCAGCTCCGTGCTGGCCGTGTCTGGCCTGAGCACGGAGCCGATCTTCAGGTCCTGCGTGCAGCACGCGCCCGGGCTTACGGCCAACCAAGGGTCAGCGCCGCCCCTGATGCCCAACGCCAGCACCGCGACCGGCGTGCCAGGCCAGTTCACCGTGGGCGACGTTGCGCAAATGTATCAGGTCAACCCGCTGTACCAACGTGGCTTCACGGGAGCAGGTCGCACCATCGCTATCGCCACCTTGGCTTTGTTCAACCCGCAGGACGCTTATTACTATTGGAACTATATCGGGCTTCCCACCAAAGCAGGCCGCATCACCGAAATCCAGGTCCCGGATGGCAATGGCAGCCCCATAACGTACGACGGCGATGTCGAGACAACGCTAGACGTCGAGCAGGCCGGAGGCCTGGCGCCGGATGCGGCCATTCTCGTTTATGAAGCGCCGAACACCACTGCGGGGTGGTTTGCCCTCTGGCAGAAAATCGTGACCGACAACATGGCTGGCACCGTCTCGATCAGTTGGGGCGGGGCGGAAAGCTGGAGTACGCCTGAACAACTTCAAGCGGAGTCGCAGCTCTTCATGGAAGCGGCCGCGCAAGGAATGAGTCTTTTTGCTTGCACAGGGGATGGGGGCGCCTACGCGATAAACCGGGACGTGGGTACGCCATACGGGGTCTTCACCGATGCGCTGACGGTATGGGATCCGTCTTCTTCGCCTTACATTACGGCAGCTGGCGGCCTCACTGTCAAGGCCACTTTCCCAAGTCCCTTCGGCAGCGGCACGGTTATCATCCCTTGCGACCAAGCTTGGGCCTGGGATTACTTCCTGCAGTTTTTCGACCCAAGCAACCCGTTCCCTTACTACAATTCCTGGGCTTTCCCAATCGGCGGAGGCGGGGGCGTCAGCGTTTACTGGCCCGTGCCGAAATACCAAAAGCACACCGCCGGCATCATGCAGAGTGCGCCCGGCCAAAGCCTGATCTATTATCCGAACTGGCCTAGCCTCGCTGGAGGCCAGGACTGGTTTGACCTCCCGGCGAACTTCGCCGGGCGCAACGTCCCGGATATCTCCCTGAACGCCGACCCGTTTACGGGTTATGCGATCTACTATACTGGCCAAGCCACAGGGATCTCTGGATGGAATTATGGCTTCGGCGGCACCAGTTTTGCAGACCCTCAACTCAATGGCATCACGGCGCTGCTGAGCCAAATGGCCGGCAGGCGCCTTGGCCTATTGAATCCCGTGCTGTACCGGATCGCGCGCAACCATGGGTATGATGGGAACGCTCCCGCCTTCAATGACATCACGCAAGGTGACAACCTTTTCTTCTATGCCGCGCCCGGCTACGATCCCGCCTCGGGCCTCGGCTCGATTAACGCCCTGAACCTGGGCCAGCGTCTGGTACGAGGCGAAAAGGACAACGACTAGCGGCTGAAATAGCGTTCTTGGAGCCGAGCCCAACTCGAAAGGGCTTGGCTCACTCTTGGGGATTGGCCCGGCAGCCTGGTTATCATTAGCCTGGAGAAGAACCGCTTGCCCAAACCGCAAAGACGGGCTGCCGACCCGCGAGGTGGCACCATAGCCCCACCGGACCCACACCGTAGCCTCACCGTAGTACCTCTGTCCCCGGGGACAGAGGTACTACGGTGAGGCTACGGCGAGGCTCCGGCGCGGCTCCCGGGACGGTCTGGTGCAAGGTGGGAGGAGCAGGGGGCGGGAAGGCCCGGCTGTTTAGGGCGCGAAGCTGGGTTCGGATAGGTCGCCGAGACGCAGGAAGCGGGTCAACGGCCAGGGCCGGGGCACCGTCCAGGGCCTGATTCCTGAGAGAAAAGCCCCATGACGCTTCCATCGGAAAGAGCGATGAACCGGGTTTTGCATTCTCAGGGCTTGTCCCCCTCTTCATGGATTGGCGCCGATCCCACATTAGGCTCGCGAGAATCCGCTTTCCAAGCGGGGATTGGGGCGGTATTACGGTGTCGAGTTATGAAATACAAGCACACCCCTCTCCTTCCCGCCCTCGCACTCGGCCTGGTCCTGGTTTGCGGCTCGCTCCGGGCGGCGCAACAGGAATTAACTTACGTTGACCTGGTCAAGCGGTTGACCGACCTCGAGCACCTTGCGACGGTGCCGGCGCCGGGCGAGCAATGCGCCCAATGGTCGAGTTACGACCGCCGGAGCCGTTACGACGCCGCGACTGGCAAATACATAGACTGGGATGCCAACGGCGACGGGAACGGCATCATCCGCAAGGAGGGCGACAAGCAGGTCCTCGCCGAGATGGAGGGCCCGGGCTGCATCTGGCGCATCTGGTCGGCCACGCCCAAGGAAGGACATGTGCGCATCTATTTGGACGGGGCGAACGAACCGGCGGTGGACCTGCCGTTTGTCGGCTACTTCAATCGCAAGAACGAGCCGTTCACACGGCCCGCCATCGTGCACACGGTTGCAAATGGTTGGAACAATTACACACCCATCCCCTACCAGAAATCGTGCAAGATCATCGCCGACGCGGGCTGGGGTGACTACTACCATTTCACCTACGGGACCTTTCCCAAGGGCACGCAGGTGCCGACTTTCAAGCGGGAGTTGTCGGCGGCGGAGCTGGCGGCGCTGGATGGAGCCAACGCGATCCTGAGCAAATGCGGGTTCGGGGCCGGCGAAAACAGCAGCGGTGGGGAGCTATGGAACAAGACGGTGAAGGCACCGGCTGGCAAGACCACCGCCGTCACCCGGCTGAAGGGCCCACAGGCCATCACCGGCATACGAGTCAAATTCGACCAGCCGCCTGCCGCCGGTGACCTCAATACGCTGCGCGAGCTCGTCTTGCAGATCAAGTGGGACGGAGAGACAATGCCCAGTGTCTGGGCGCCGTTGGGCGACTTCTTTGGCACTGCCCCCGGCCTCAACCACTACCGTTCGCTGCCGATGGGCGTGGGCGAGGACGGCTGGTGGTATTGCAATTGGTATATGCCGTTCGCGAAAGAGGCCCGCGTGGAACTGACTAACGATGGCAAGACGCAACAGAGCGTGAGTTTCGAGGTGATCCATACGCCCTTGACGCAGCCGATCGCGCAACTGGGGCGCTTCCACGTCAAGTGGCACCGGGACGCGTTCCCGCCACGGGAGCCCGAGCGCGCGATTGACTGGCCGTTCCTGAAGACGGAAGGCGTGGGGCGGTTCGTGGGCGTGATGCTGCACATCTGGAATCCGCGCGGCGGGTGGTGGGGCGAAGGCGACGAGAAGTTCTTTGTGGACGGTGAGAAGTTCCCGTCCACGTTCGGCACGGGCTCGGAGGACTATTTCGGCTACGCCTGGAGCAGCCCCAATTTGTTCGTGCACGCCTACCACAGCCAGACCCACAACGACGGCAACAGCCGCGGCCATATCTCGGTGAACCGCTGGCAGATTAGCGACAACGTGCCGTTCCAGAAATCGTTTGAAGGCTGCATCGAGAAGTACTACCCCAACCAGCGGCCCACACTCTATGCCTCCACGACTTACTGGTATGAGGCGCCGGGAGGCAACGACCCGTATCGCCCGGCGCCCCTGAGCGAGCGCGTCGGCTATTGGACAACGGTGGAAAGCGCCAAGGTCAAGGGCGCGATCGAAGGGGAGAAACTCAAGGTCCTAAGCAAGACCGGCGGCAACCCGCAGGAACAGGACATGACCGGGTTTGGAGGCCAATGGAGCAACGACGCCCACCTGTGGTGGATCGAGGCCAAGCCTGGGGACAAACTGGACCTAGCGTTGCCGGTGAGGCAGGCCGCGAAATACCGGCTGGGCATGCAACTAACCAAGGCGCCCGATTACGGCATCGTGCAACTCTATCTCGACGGCCAGAAGCTCGGCGATGCGATTGACCTCTACCACGAGTCCGTGATACCCACCGGCCTGCTGGCCATGGGTGAGCACGACCTGACGGCTGGAGAACACAAGTTGACGGTCGAGATCATTGGGGCGAACGATAAGGCCATTAAGAACTACATGTTCGGCTTGGATTACGTGAAGCTGGATCCGCTATAGTCCATGGGCGCCCGCAAGTGGAAACTCACCGTATGAATACCCTGTCGCGCCGCGATTTCATCGCCCGGACAGCCGTGGCCTCTTCCACTGTCGCTCTGGGCGGCGTGGGCGGTCTCCCGGGTTTCTCGGCGGAGCAATGGCCGCCGCCGATTGTAGTCTTCAGCAAGGTCTATCAGGAACTGAAGTTTGACTTCGAGGATTCGGCTGCCTTGACAGCCGAGGCGGGGATGGACGGCATAGACTGCACGGTGCGCCCTGGCGGCGAGATTCTGCCGGAGAACGTCGCTCGCGACTTGCCCCGATATGCGGCCTTATTGAAGAAACGGGGCCTGCAATTGCCTTTGCTGACGACGGCGATCACAAGCGTCGCCTCGCCCCACACTGAGGAGATATTGAGGACGGCCAGAGGGCTGGGGGTACAGTATTACCGTTTGGGCTCTAGCAATACGCAAACCGATGCGCCGCCAGGCAAGCAGGTGCAGAGAATCCGGGCCCAGCTCAAAGACCTGGCGACCTTGAACAAGGAAGTCGGCATAGGAGCTGTCTTCCAAAACCATTCCCCTGCTGGGCAGAGCTATGTGGGCGGTGACCTGGCCGAGTTGTATGACATCGTGAAGGACTTCGACCCGGCGCAGGTCGGGGTCGCGTTTGACATTGGCCACGCGCTGGTGGTGCATGGGGACGATTGGCGCCGGCACTTCGAGCGGCTTAAATCGCATCTGAGGGTGGCCTACGTGAAAGACGTAACGCGCGCGGGACGCTGGGTGCCGTTCGGCGAAGGCGACGTCGCCTCGACCGGTTATTTCAAGCTACTGCGCGAACTGGGCTACCGGGCGCCAATCTCGCTCCACATCGAATTCGACTGGGCCGAAGGCGGGAAGTCCAGGACGCGCACAGCGTTGCTCAAGGCGCTGAAGGATAGCTCGAGGGTTTTGAGGCGGTGGCTATCAACTCCAAGCTGAGCGGCTCAATACGCCTCAGTCCCCGCTGTCACTTGTGGCCGTCCGGGCCGGGCGCGGGGGATGAGGGAGGAGGCTTCGGGTTGCGCTTCTCGCGCTTCTGCTTAATGACTGATGTGCGTCGGCGGTTGTTTCCAGAGCTATCGTCCAAGAAGCTCCAACGCTTTGAGGAACGGACCGTCGGAGATTTTGATAATCCCAGTCAGCGGCCGGCTCATCTCCAGCACAAGGAAGATGGCCGCGGAGACCGAACAAGCGCAGACGAAGAGCACGGCAAGAACCGTGGCGTTGCGCGGGGAGAACAGGCCGAAGCTGGCGAAGAGCACTGTAAGCCAGAACAGCAGCACGATCAGGAACGGCACCGGGAGCTGATTCTGTGCTTCCTCGACCAACAGCCAGCGGGTTTCCAACAGGTCAGCCGCGAGCTGCCGGGCCTGGGCGAGCAACTGGCGCTGGGCGTCGTCCTTTGGAATCAGTTCACGCAGCTTTGTCTGAATGAGCTCCATCCCACTCGCGCGTTCAACGACGGTCAAGTCTGCCACCCCGGTTCGTTCCCGGGGCCAGACATTCTCGATGGTGGCGGCAAGTCCGCGCTGCAGTTGCTCGCGGAGCGCCTTCGTCTCCGGGCCGTACGCGGCGAGGACCCGGTCGAGGAGAATGACCTTCGCGCCTGCCTGGACAATTCCGCCGTTGATGGTGTCGAACGAACTCTTCGCGGAGCTGACCAAGAGGCCCAGGACCAGAGCGGTCAGGGTGGCGATCATGCCCGCGCCGAGCTTGACGATTTCATGCGAATCCTTGCTCAGGTGGTGATCGGGCAAAGCCCTCTGCAGCGCCAGGCCAAGCAGCGCGCCGCCGAAGACACAACCGACACTAAGCAAACCGATGACGGTAGAGCTCATGATTCAAGTAGCTGTGTGAGGCGATTCGTTTGGTTTTGTCACCACGTTAAGTTGAGTTGGAGCTGGAACCACCCGGCTGCAGGGACTTGCTGTCGTGGGGCATCGGGCACTCCAGAGACCCTAGGATTCATAGCTGGGCGAGAAAACTACTCAAGCTGCTTCGCCGGTGTCCGATGCGATGCGGGCGCTGGCAGACCATTCCTCCACGAGCCGGAATCCGACCGCCAGCAGCGTAGGCCCGAGGAAGACCCCAACAAAGCCGAAGGCCAGCGCCCCGCCGAGAACGCCGAAAAAGATCAGGATGAAGGGCATGTCGCTGCCCTGGCTGATGAGCCACGGCTTCACGACGTTATCGAGATTGGCAACCCCAAATCCCCAGATGAGCATGAAGATGGCCCAGCCAGTCGAGCCTTGCTGGAAGAGCCAAGCGGCGGCGGGCACCCAGACCAGGCCGGTTCCGACGACCGGCACGACCGAGGCGAAGAAGGTAAGCAGGGCCAGGAAAGCTGCGCCGGGAACGCCGGCGATGAGAAAGCCGATCCCCGCTGCGACCGCCTGCGCCAGCGCGGTGCCCAGGATGCCATAGACGACACCCCGGATGGTTTTGCCAGCCACGGTCAGGAGGTGCCCGCCTCGCTCGCCTCCGATGCGTTCTATCGCGGCAGTCAATCGTTGGCCCACAGCCACCCCGTCGCGGAACAGGAAGAACGTAATGAAAATGCTCAGCGCCATCTCAATCAGGCCGCCCCCCAGCGCCAACCCGACCCGCAATAACCACGAGCTGACCGGTTCAATGAACCGCTGCGCCTCCGCCCACAGCTTCGCAGTGTCGTTGGCCAGAGTCTGCCAGTAAGCCGTCGCCTGGGCCCCGACGACCGGCACTTTGGCCAGCCACGCGGGCGCGGCAGGCGGCCCGGCCGCGATCCAGTGCCGCACCGCCACGGTCAGGTCCTTGACGTTGTCGGCGAGGGTCAGGCCGACGATGAGGAAGGGTAGGAGGAGGATGAGCACCATGCCCAGCGTCATGACCAGGGCGGCCAGCGTGCGCCGGTTGCCGAGCACCCGGAGCAACCGGCGGTAGATAGGCCAGGTCGAAAACGAGAGCACTACTGCCCAGAGCAGCGCCGAGACGAACGGGCGCAGCACGACCAAGCAACCGAGCACCAAAGCGAGCAGAACGGCCCAGCCAAGGGTTTGTTCCAGTTGGGAACGTAATTTGTTCATAGGGTTCAGCGACTATTTCACCCGTGCCCCAGGTGTCAGGATCTCTGACGTCGGGTCCGCGCGGCCAGGCCCATCGGTCCACTCGCGGCGCTGCACCTTTAGGCGTGTGAAGAATAGCATTGCGCCGGGGAGATTCAAAGCTCAAGTTCGCACCTAATTCGAGCTTCATTTTTTTGCTTATTTCTCTTTACACGGGCAGGAATGCCTCCTAAAGTGGCGTTATAACTCAGCAGCGGGCACAGGCGGGCGTAGTTTGGAAAGAGAAAGGCGTACGTGCATGAATACGGTTCGTGAGGCAGTTTGCGGAGCAAGCCACGAGGCAAGCAACGCCCGGCAGGCGGAGCAGCCGGGCAGCAGGAACCGCCGAGGTTTCACCCTAATCGAATTGCTGGTCGTCATCGCCATCATTGCCATCCTGGCGGCGCTGCTTTTGCCCGCGCTGGCTGCCGCCCAGGCCAAAGCCCAAGCGGTAACCTGCACCTCCAACTTGAAGCAATGCGGCCTCGCGCACGCCATGTATTCCAACGATTACTCGGATTTCTTTGCGTGGCCAAACTGGGACGGGGGGGCCGGCGGCACGCCTGTAGGCTGGCTTTACCTTGTTAGCTCAAGAATCCCCGACCCATTTGTCGCCCCGTGGTTAAACAACGGTGATGCGGCATGGCAAACCGGTCTTTGGTATAAGTACGTGCCCAATGGCAAGACTTTCCTGTGTCCGGTGGACATCAAGAGCCCAACCTACACGAAGAACCAGCGAAACAACGAGCTATCCAGTTACGTCCAGAATGGCGCAATCTGCGGTTTTCCGAGTCCGGATAGCCAATACGGATATAAATCGTGCAAGACCTCTGCCGTTTGGAGTCCGTCCGCCTGTTTCATGCAATGGGAGCCGGACGAGAATACGCTCGGCCCCGGCGATCCGGGCGCGTTTGAATTCAATGACGCAGCCAATTACCCTTCGGCACCGCCGTCGGGCGGCGAGGGGATTGGGCGGTTGCACAGCAAAAAGGGAGGCAACATTCTGGCGTGTGACGGGCATGTGATCTTCTTTTTGGCGTCGGCTTTCCAGAAGGATTCGAACACTCCGGTGGGCCAGGGACCCGGTCCCGGCGGCAAGACCGACCTGTGGTGGAGTCCGTTTGTGGCGAACGGACACTACTAATTCCAGACCGCTGCCGGTGTGGTAGGCGGCCCAGCGACCAGGCCGTCCTTGCCTTGGTGGTAATCGCCATTCCCCTGGACGGCGATGATGGAGTGGCTGGTCACTCCGGGCGCGGTGGGAATATCTGCGAGTGCGAGGAGGCCTTTGTTATCCGGCGACATGATGTCGGGGCTCGTGCGAACCCCTTTCAGCCTCTGGATGTCGAGCTGTTCCGCCAGGCCGGTGAACTCGCGCGTTTGAGATAGTCGAGAAAGAGGGTGCGGCCCTGCTCGGGCGTGATCCGCACGCGATAAAGACTCGCCTCCTCACCTTGGCGATAATTGGTTTTCTCATTTGAGGCAGGGGAACGAACAGCGAATTCAGCATCCCTGCGGCTATCTCTGTCTCTCCCCGTGGAAAGGGCTGTTTCATCTTGGCGCTTCATGCTCGCCTTTCCCGTAAGCGCATCCGGGACGCGACACCAAGCCCGCTCGTTTCTCGGCCCTTTAATGGCGCGAAGGAAACCCCCGAGGTTATCCCGCGTTCGCCGGCTGGCCGGCGGGGTCCGCCCCTGCGGTCTGGTGCTCCGGAGCAGCGGCGTCCAACGCCGCGACTTTTCCAGCATACAAGCTGATGCCGGGCATGGCACTCAGGCCGTGGGCAAAGATGCTCAGCAACACGGTCACCATCACGGCGAGCCGGATGGTAACCTCGCCTGGTTCGTGCGTGGAATGTTCCAAATAAACCAGTCCGAGCACGATGGACGCCAGGCCGCGCGGGCCGAACCACCCCATAAACAGGACGGTTGCCCGGCTCAGGCGCGTGCCAAGGAGCGCAATGGCGACCGGCAACATGCGCACCACCGTGAGGCTGAGGACAGCATACAGCACGAGCGCCGCGGTAAAGTGTTGCCAATTCCGAGCGACCAGGAGGCCGAAGAGGAAGAACACCGACAGGTTTAGCAGTTGGCCCCATTGCTCGATGAACTCGACGCTGTGCTTGCCTGCTCCCTTGAAGCCTACCTGGACCGCCAGACCGGCAGCGAACGCAGCGATGAACATGCTCGCGCTGGCGGCTTCGGAGGCGAGCGCGCAAAGCAGCGGCAGCGCAACCAGGCCAAGCTGGTAGAACGATTCCGCCATCCATGCCCGGCGGCGCGCCAGGTTCAGGAGCCAGCCGCCGACGAGCCCGATCCCAAGCCCGATGATCGCCCCGTAGCCAAGCTGCTCGACAATAAACCCCGTCAGCTTGGCGTGATGGGTTCCCGTGCCAGCTCCCGCCAGCGCGATGAAGAACATGAGGAACGGGACGGACAGCCCGTCATTCAGGCCGGCCTCTACGTTAAGGGCCTGGCGAATCCGCATGGGCACCCGCGGGCTGTTCACGATGATCTGTCCCAGTCCGGCGTCAGTTGGAGCAAGGATGGCGGCCAGGATGCCGGCCTCCCAAAGGGTGAGTTGGCGGAAGACGGCCAGGGCGGCGAGAGCACCCAGCAGGATGGTCAACAACATCCCCGTGCTTAGCAGCCGCGCTGGCAGGTTGCGGATGCTCTTCAACACCTGCAAATTTGTGCGGCTGGCCTCGGTAAAGAGCAGCAACACCAAGCCGAGTTCGGCAACCCGCAAGAACACTTCGAGATTGGCTCGCCGGTCCCGCAGTTCGGGCAGGCACAGCAGAACCAGCATCCCTGCAGTGGTAAACAGAATCGGCGCGGTAAGGATCGTTTTCTCAAGGAGGGCGGAAACCAGGCTGTAAAGGAAGACCAGCCCGAGGAATATGGCTAGCAGGGTCATGCTTCCGCCCCTCGCACGTGGTTAGCCTCCCAGGAGGACAGCCACGCCGACGAGCCCCAGCCCGATGGCCACCATCGCCAGGCCCGCGACCAAGCGATTGGTGAGGACATATTGCGCCCATTTATGGCCCACAAAGAAGAGCATAGCGATCAGCAGGAAATTAGAGACGCGGAGCGCCCGGAGCGGGTTCGAAAAGATGAGAAAGGGCACCGCGGCGGGCAGACACGAGATAAACACCAGCCAGAAGCAGGCGATGGCGCCATACACGTCCTCCCGGGTTACTTTGGTTCTCGCGGCTCTGGCATGGGAGAGATGCTCAAAAATGGACTCATACACGGCCTCGCGGTTTGCCGGCCCAGTCAGGGAGTCGAATGCCGGTTCGATTTCTTGGCGGATGATGTCCAGCGCGGCGGCCCGGTTAGGGGCGCTTTGTACGGCTTGGACCAGGCGCGCCTTGCGGCTCCGCTGAACCATGCAGTTCATGACGTACATGACGGCGTCAATAATACCCCACGCTATATTGCAGCCCACTGCGGCGTGCAGAAGTTGGCGGACGCCTGCCTTGCCGGAACCCGCGGTCAGCCCTGCGGTGAGCGTGGCCGTCAGCACCATGATCAGGCCGAAGAGGATTTCCCCCAACCGGCTCGCAGGATCGAGGTGCCGCTGAACGAAGCTCTCCCTGGCCGATCCTGGGGCCGTCTTAACTGTGTCCATCTGTGGTGGTTCTGGTTCGTTACGGCTTAGCGTCCGGCGGTAGGATCGCTTGGGGATGCCGGAGCCTGCCATCCCCCGCCCAGCGCCTTGTAGAGCTGGACGACGGAGACGAGTTCGCTGACCTGGGTCTGCACTTGCGCCCGCTCCGCCGGGTAGAGGTCCTGCAAGGCCAGGAGCACTTCGAAATAGCTGGACTTGCCGTTAAGATAACGCTCCGTGGCGACCTCGACGGACGAGGTAAGCGACGCGACGGCCTGTTCGTCATAAAGCCGGGTCTCGGCGAACTTCTGCTTCGAGATGAGGGCGTCGGAAACCTCTTGGAACGCGGTCAGCGCGCTTTGTTGATAGGCGGCCTTGGCTTCGTCGAATCTGGCCTTCGCAGCCCGGTACTGGGCGCGCAGTTGGCCGCCCTGGAATATGGGGCCAGCCAGGTTGCCTCCCACATTCCACATATTGGCTGAGCCGGCGGTAAAGGACGACAGTTCCGGACTCACCTTGCCCAGGAAGGTAGTGAGCCCGATCTGAGGGAAGAAGTTTGCCAGATTCGCGCCGATGCCGGCATTCGCCGCGATTAGAGACTGCTCAGCCGCCAGCACATCGGGCCGCCGTTGCAGCAAATCACTGGGCAGCCCCGCAGGAATCTCCGGCCTCAGTTGGGTTTGGTTCGTCAGTGAACTGCGTACAATTGGGCCGGGGTTGCAACCCAGCAAGACGCTGAGCTGGTCCTCCGTGGTTGCCCTTTTAAGTTCCAGTTGGGGAATAACCGCAGCGGCATTGGCCAGGGCGGCGGCGGCGCGGTCGGTTTCAAGTCGTGAGGCCACTCCGTTGAGTCTCCGCTCGTTGAAGATTCGATAGGTGCCCGTGTAGGCATTGGTCGCAGCACGTTGGATCTCCAGTTCCTGGTCCAGGTCCAGGAGTTGGAAATAGGCGGTAGCCACGTCTCCCACCAAGGTAATCATAACACCACGGCGGGCTTCGTCGGTGGCCAGATACTGGGCGCGCGCCGCCTCGCTCAAACGCCGGATGCGGCCCCAAAAATCTATTTCCCAGGCCAGGTTGAGACTGATCTGAGCAGAGCTTGCCGTTGCGCCGTTCAGCGGGCTGGGGGTATTGGCCAATGTGTTGCGGCCACGCCCGATAGCGCCGCCGTAACCGATCTGAGGAAAGAGCGGCGCCCGGGCGACAACGGCTTCCTGGCGGGCCTGTTCCACGCGCGCAACGGCTTGCTTGAGGTCATAGTTGTTAGTGAGGGCGGTGTGGATAAGGTCTAGCAGCACCGGGTCCTTGAAGACCTGCCACCACGGGAGGTCGCCGAGTGAGTTAGTGCCTTCGCTCGGGGCAAAGCGGTAGGCTGGCGGCGAGTCAATGGCCGGCCGCTTGTAGTTCGGGCCCACCGCGCAGCCGCCGAAGATCGCCAGGGTGAGAAGTGCTGCCAGTGTGAATGTTCTGCTCGTGGCCCCACGCACAGCAGAGGCCTCGCCGCCTGGGAGCGCACCCTTTAGGCTGCACGGATGGGAAACTGGGCCGCGGCGTCGGCTCATTTCGGCGCGCCCCTCACTGCCGAGAGTTCTGCAGCCTAAAGGCTGCGCTCCTAGGCGGGTACCGGATGCGAAGCCACACTTTATTCTGGAGCTCATGCGACCCTTGTTATGAATCACTTCTTCACCAGGGCCGACTTGGCTACGGCGAGCTCCTTGAGCTTGTCCTTGCCGACTTCAGGATACTTCAGGTCGAGCGAATCCAACGTTTCAATGACCGCTGCCGCCACGACCACGCGGGTGAACCACTTATTGTCCGCCGGCACAACGTACCAGGGGGCTTCCTCGCTTGCCGTATTGCGGATCATGTCTTCGTAGGCCGTCATGTAATCACCCCAATGTTCCCGCTCCGCGGCGTCGCTAGCGGAGAACTTCCAGTTCTTGTCCGCGTTGTCAATGCGCTCCAGGAACCGCCGCTTCTGTTCCTTCTTCGAGAGATGGAGGAAGAACTTGCGCACCACGATGCCGTTGTGCGCCAGGTATTGCTCGAAGTTGCGAATATCATCGAACCGTTCCTTCCAGATGTTCTTGGTCACCAATGACTCGGGAATCTTCTGCTTGGCAAGGAACTCCGGATGGACCCGCACTACGAGAGTTTCCTCGTAGTAGCTGCGGTTGAAAATGCCGATGTGGCCGCGATTGGGCGAAACCTTCATGCAACGCCAGAGATAGCCGTGGTCCAGCTCTTCGGCGGAGGGCGACTTGAAGGAAAAGACCTGGCAACCCTGCGGGTTGACGCCGGACATGACGTGCTTGATGGCCCCGTCCTTGCCAGCGGCATCCATGGCCTGGAAGATCAGCAGCAGCGCCCACTTGTCCTGCGCGTAGAGCTTGTCCTGCAACTCGGCCAGCGCCTGAACGCCCATGGCGAGCGCCTCCTTGGCCCGCTTTTTGTCTTTGTCGGTGAATTCGAGGGTGTCCCCAGGGTCAATGTCCTTGAGGCGGAAGTTCCTGCCCTTAACGATGCGGAAAGGACTCGTGATCTTCCTGCTTCGCCTGACGATTTCGTTCAACTTCATTTTCATAAGAGGCCTTTGGTGGATATGCGGATCTGTGGATTAATGAGCGGCGCCCTCTGCCGGTTGAGCGACCGCGAGCTTGGCCGGCTCATGCTTGGCGCCGCCGAGTTTTTCTACGACATAGAAGGTTACCGGGATGAGGAAAATGGCGATGAAGCTGGCCGCACTCATGCCGCCGATGACGGCGAAGCCCATGACCTGGCGCGAGAGGGCGCCAGCGCCGCTGGCCTTGGCCAGGGGCACGCAGCCAAGGATGAAGGCGAAACTGGTCATCAGGATGGGACGCAGGCGCAGTTTGGCGCCTTCGAGTGTGGCGTCAATGAGCGGCTTGCCTTGCTCGTACCCCATTTTGGCGAACTCGACGATGAGGATGGCGTTCTTGGCCGCCAGGCCGATCAGCATGACGAGGCCGATCTGGGCGTAGATGTTATTCTCGTAGTGGCCGACCATTAGACCGGCGAAGGCGCCGAACACCGCGATGGGTGTGCCGAGCAGCACGCTGAACGGCAGGCTCCAGCTCTCGTATTGCGCGGCGAGAATCAGGAATACGCACAGTAGTGAGAACCCGAAGATCACCATCGGCGACACGCCCTGCGCCGCCTTGTTCTCCTGGAAGCTCATGCCCAGGTAATCGAAACCCATCCCGGGGGGCATGGTCTCCTTGAAGACTTCCTCCATCGCATGCATCGCCTGGGCGGAGCTGTAACCGGGTTTGGCGGAGGCGTTGATTTGCGCGCCCTGGTACAGGTTGTAGCGCATCGTGAATTCCGGCCCGGTCGTCGCGCGCACGTGGGTCAGCGCCGCCAGGGGCACCATGTTGGTCGCATTATTGAGCACGTAGAATTGGCCGAGATTCTCGGCCCGCGTGCGAAAGTCGCCCTCGGATTGAACATACACCTGCCATTGCCGGCCAAAGCGGTTGAAGTAGTTGACGAATGCTCCCCCCATGAAGCACTGCATGGTCTGGTAAACGTCCTGCAACCTGACGCCCTGGCTGAGCACCTGGTCGCGATCCACGTCCACGAACACTTGCGGCACGGAAAGCAGAGCCGTGGTGAACACGCCCGCGAGTTCCGGGCGTTTCTGCGCCGCCGCCAGGAATTTCTGCAGGTTCTCCGCCAGGAATGGGATGCCTTTGCCGGAGCGATCTTCCAGCACGAAAGTAACCCCGCCCGAGGTGCCCACGCCAGGAATCGCCGGCGGCGGAAAGGCAAAGCCGATGGCGCCGGGGATCTTGGCGAATTGGCTATTCAAGTGGTTCTTGATGGCCGTGTATTGCTCCTCGGGTTTCTTGCGTTTGGACCACTCCTCGAAGGCAATGAAGAAGAAGCTGCTGTAGGTGTTGTTTACGCCGCTCAGCATGCTGTAGCCGATCACTGACGAATAATACTTTACGCCCGGAGTGTTCTTGAGAATTGCCTCCGCCTGCCTCACCACCTCGTCGTTGCGTTGCAGCGAGGCAGTGTCGGGGAGTTGCACCCCGGCAAACACGTAGCCCTGGTCTTCGTCGGGCAGGAAGCTCGTCGCAATGGACTTGCCCATTAGCCCCGCCAGCACCATCGCGCCCGCCAGCAGCAGGAGCGCAAACGCGCTCTTGTGGACCAGGAAACGGCACGCGCCGACATAGCCATCGGTGGCGAGCCCAAACCCCCGGTTAAACCAGTCAAAGAACTTCTGCAGCGGCCCCTTGCCCTTCTTCTTGGGCCGGAGGAGAAGCGCCGATAACGCGGGCGACAGCGTCAGGGCGTTGAAGGCGGAGATGATGACCGACACCGCGATGGTCACAGCGAACTGCTGGTAGAGCCGGCCCGTGATGCCGGGAATGAAGGCCGTGGGAATGAACACCGCCGAGAGGATGATGGCGATGGCGATGACCGGGCCAGTGACTTCCTCCATGCCTTTGAGCGCCGCCTCCTTGGGCGACAATCCGTGTTCGATATGATGTTCCACGATCTCGACGACCACGATGGCGTCGTCCACTACCAACCCGATGGCCAGCACCAGCCCGAAGAGCGAGAGCGTGTTGATGGAGAAGCCGAACAGGGGGAACAGGGCGAAGGTGCCGACCAGCGACACCGGCACGGCCAACAGCGGTATGAGCGTTGCCCGCCAGCCTTGCAGGAAAATGAACACTACGAGAATGACGAGCCCCAGCGCCTCGAAGAGCGTGTGCTCGATTTCCTTCATGCCTTCCGTGACCGCCAGCGTCGTGTCGAGCGCGACTACGTAGTCCAGGTCGGGCGGGAAGCTCAGCTTCAGCCTGGCCATGAGCGCCTTCACGCCGTTGGCGGCGTCTACGGCGTTAGAATTCGGCAATTGGTAGAGCGCGATGAGCGCGCAGGGTCCGCCGTTGAGGCGGGCCATCATGTCGTAGTTCTGGGAGCCCAACTCAATCCGGGCCACGTCGCGCACGCGCACAATCGCCCCGCCCGGCGCCGCGCGGAGCACGATTTCCCCGAATTGCTCCTCGGTTTCCAGCCGGCCCTGCGAGCGCACCGCATAGGTGAATTCCTGTCCTTTGGGCACCGGTTCCCCGCCAATTTTGCCGGCAGGGTTGACTGTGTTCTGCTGCTGGATGGCATTGATGATCTCGGGAACTGTGATCCCCATCTGGGCGAGCCGGTCCGGCCGCACCCAAAGGCGGATGGCATACTGACCGGCGCCGAAGACCGAGACGCTGGCAATGCCCGGCACGCGCGTCATCGCGTCGTTGATGTTGATGTAGGAGTAGTTGGCCAGGAAGACACTGTCGTAGGTCTTGTTCGGCGAATAGAGCGCGAACATGATCAGGGGGGACGACGTGGACTTCTGGACGGTCACGCCCTGGTTGATGACGGCGGTGGGCAATTGCGAATTGGCCTGGCTCTGGCGCATCTGAGTGAGAATCTGGTCGGTGTTCGCGTCGGTCTTGACGTCAAAGTCCACCGTCAGCTTCATCGAGCCGTTGTTGGCGTTGAGGGAATACATGTATTCCATGTTGTCCACGCCCGACATCTGCTGCTCGATAGGGACTGCCACGGATTGCTGGACCGTCAGCGCATCCGCCCCCGGATAGGTGGCGTTAACCTGGATTTGCGGGTCCGCAATATTGGGGAATTGCGCGACGGGGAGGCGGCTCATCGCGACCAACCCCATGAGGACCATGAGGATGGAGATGACCATCGCCACAATCGGGCGGTTGATGAAGAATTTAGCCATAGGTCAGGAAGTGCGGAGTGCGGAATGCGGAGTGCGGGATGGTGCCTTCGCGTGCATCGTATGCCTGATTAGGGCCTCTTCTCTTCCGCCTTGGGGGCCGCCGCTGTGGATGCCGCGGCGGTCTTTTCAGCGAAGGGCACTGGGTTTACAACGGCTCCTTCACGCACCTTTTGGATCCCTTCCGCAACCACACGGTCCCCGGCCTTAACGTTGCCGGTGATGACCCACTCCTGGCCGAACCGTTCGCCCGCGACCACGGGGCGGATGCTGACTTTGTTATCCGCCCCCACGACAGCGATCAGGTAGCGACCCTGCATGTCCGTCACCGCCCGTTGGGGCACCAGCAGCGCGTTTTTCTCCGTGTCCAGGATTGCCCGGACTCGAACGAACATCCCAGGGACAAGCAGCATTTGGGGATTGGGAAACTCACCCACGACGGTAATCGTCCCGGTCTTGACGTCCACCTGGTTGTTCGCAAAGAGAATCCGCCCTTTCAGAGGATAAACCGAGCCGGACGCCAGCACCAGTTCAAGCTGCGGCGCCTCGCCAGTCCGGGTGGTGCCCTTGCCCTCAGCCAAACGCCGCTCCATCACGTCCGTCATCACCTGCTGCGAGACCGAGACATAGGCGCGCGTTGGCTCGACCTTCGTGACCGTGGTCAATTGGCCGCTGCTTGGGCCGAGGAGGTCGCCTACCTGCGCCTTGGCGAGGCCGGCCACTCCATCCAGCGGCGAACGGATCGTGGTAAACCCGAGATTCAGCGAGGCCTGTTCCACCGCTGCTTGGTCGGCTTCAACCTGGGCCTGGGCCGACTTTTCATTTTGAATCGCATCGTCAAGCTCCTGCTGGCTGATGGCCTCCGTTTTCGCCAGCGGCCGGTAACGCTTCACGTCGAGCGCATACTTCTCCTGCTGCGCCTGGGCCTGGGCGAGTTGAGCCTTGGCCTTATCCAGCGTGGCTTTGAAGGGTGCTGGATCAATCTGAAACAGCACCTGGCCGTTGGTTACCACGCTCCCTTCCAAGTAATCACGGCTGATCAGGTACCCGCTCACCTGGGCCGTGATCGTGGCGTTGACATCACCTGCCAACGTGCCCACCCACTCGCGATAGATCGGCACATCCCGCTGCTCGATGGCCACCACTTCCACCTCTGGCGGCGCCGCCTGCCGCGCCTCGGGCTTTTCCTTACAACCCGAAAGCGAGACCAGCATCGGGAGGATGAAAACGGTCAATGTTATCCTACAAATCATCTTGTTGGTCATAGCTCTTCTCTTCCTGCCTGCACTACGCACCGGCCTTTGCGCAACGCCCCTCCGCGCAACCTGGCGCCAAAAGGCACCGTATTACAACTGGAGATTCCGGACGGTGTATTATTGTTATTTCATTTGGCCTGTATGTCAAGGCACTGAACGCCCCCCAAGGCCGGTTTCTCAGCGGTTATGCCCGGCTTCGACCGCTTGATACGTCTCGACGCAGTGCGTCCGCGAGTTGAAGATGCGGTCGGCGCCAATCACGCTCGTTATCTCCAGCCGGTCCAGGTCCGCCTGCAGGCCGTTGCTCACCCGGGCCAGGGCCAGCACGACGCCTCTCCGGGTCAGGTCCTGGTGCAGGTCAACGAGTGCGCGCGCGGCGGTGAAGTCAATGTCGGTAATCGCCCCCGCATCCACCGCAAGCCAGCGCACCGGAGTAGCAGACAGGCGGATCAACCGATGCGCCTCCTCAACGAAGTGATTGGCGTTGGCGTAATAAAGGTCCGCGCCAAACCAATACATCAGCAGCCCCGGCTCAAGCATTTTGACCGAGTCCACCGGCTCCATCCGCCAGTGCTCCACCGGGTCACGCAGCACAAGGGCGGTGCCCGGGCGGTAGCCGTGGCGCACGTGCTGGAGCAAAGACAGCCCAATCGCCAGCAGGATGCCGTGCTCGACGCCGAGGAACACCACTGCCGCCGTGGTCACTATGGCCAGGTTGAACTCCTTGGGGCTGGTCCGCCGCAGGATTCGCAGCCCGCTCACGTCCACCAACCGCACCGCGACCACGAACACAATGGCCCCCAGCACGCAAATCGGCAGGAATTTCAGCGGCCCGGTCAGGAACAAGAGTACTAAGCCCACCGTCGCCGCCGTAGCTAAATGCGCCAACTGGCTGCCCCCGCCCGCGGTCTCCACCATGGCCGTTTGGGTCGGGCTCCCGTTGACCACAAAGGTGCCGCTCAGGCCAGCGGCGGCATCTGCGGCGCATAGGCCAAGCAGATCGCTGTTCTGGTCCGGCTTCTGGTGATGACGTATCGCATACGCGCGCGCGGTGACGGAGCTTTGGGCGACGATCATTACAAAGCAAGCCCCCGCGACTGGGAACAGGCGCCGCACTTCTTCCCACGATACCGCCGGGAATCCGACGTGCGGCAGGCCGCCCAGAACCGGTCCCACCACCTCGATCCCGTGGCCGGCGAAATCGAAGGCCGCGCTCAAGCCAATCGTAGTCGCCACCGCAAAGAGCGCGCCAGGACGCGGCGGGGTCAGCCGGCGTGCCACCAGGCTGATGGCTACCACACCGGCGGAGACCGCTAAGGTTGGCCAGTGCAGTTCCCGCAGCTTCCCGAGCACGGTCACAAGTTGCCCGGCCGTGGTCTTGCTGCTCACCGGAATGCCCAGCATCTCGCCCAGCACCGCAATGCCGACTTGAATACCCACGCCTGTGAGGAAACCAATCAGAACTGTGCGGGAGAGGAAGTCCGACAGGAAACCCAGCCGCAGCAACCGCGCCAGCAATAGGAATCCGGCGGTCAGTAAAGCGACCATGGAGGCCAGCGCCACATACTTCGGACTGGACGCCGCCGTCAGCGGGGAGACCCCCACCGCCAGGATCGCTGCCGTTGCCGAGTCTGCCGCCACGACCAGATAGCGCGAGGCGCCGAACACCGCGAAAGCCGCCACCGGCAGCAAGAGCGTGTACAGGCCGGTGATCACCGGCGTGCCGGCGATCTTGGTATAGCCCATCGCTTGCGGGATGTTCATCGCCGCCAGTGTGATGCCCGCCATCACGTCCGGCAGGATGCGGCTGCGTTCGAGCGGAAAGATGCCTTGAAAAAGCGGCCAGCGCCATCGGCTGGCGCCCTTCTCATTACTGCTCCCGGCACTGTTCATGGGATTCGTGCGGCTGCTGACTCTCGGCCAGACCTTACCTGGGCCGCCTTGAGGCGTCGAGTTGCATTCGCTTCCTTCCATTTTCGGCCTTGTCCCCGTGGATGGCTGGGCTCATCATCTTCCAACCTATGGACAAACTTGAGAAGGTCGCGGTGTTGGACAATGAAGTTCAGGCCGAGTTGGTGGATAGCGTGCTTTCCCAGCGGGAAATCCCACACATCATGCGCAGCTACTACGATTCGGCCCTGGACGGGCTTTACCAAGGCCGTTCAGGCTGGGGCCATGTCGAGGCACCGGAGTCCTTCAAGGAGGAAGTGTTGGCCGTGATCCAGGAAATCAAGCGCCAAGCGTCGTCCGAGGCTGCGCCTCCGAATCCTCCGGCAAACGGCCAGTAGCGGCTGCCTGTGAGGTGGGGCGCTTTCGCCGAAAGCGCTGGCGCAAAGACATAAGTCGCTACGTGTGGTCCGAGCCCTGCCTTTGCTAAAAAAAGGGCGGCCCCACTCAGGGCCGCCTGAACCTAACTAACCACCATTACAAGGAACGCCTCCAATTTAGCGCTTCCCACGAATCCAGCAATGGGGTGAACACCCCATATCCGCCAGCGAGCGGAGCGTCGCGAGGTTTTCCACATCCTCGTGCAAGTCCTCGGATTTAGGCGTCTCGAGGCAACCCGGGTGCTTCTTGAACCGCGCGTCGTTGACGATATGGCGGAAGGCTTCCTTCCCAATCTTGCCCTTGCCGATGTGCTCGTGCCGATCCACCCGCGAGCCGAGGTCGGTCTTTGAGTCGTTCAGGTGGAAAGCGAGAATCTGTTTCAATCCAACCAGCAAGGCGACTTCACGGATAGCCGCATTCCAGCCCTTGGGGGTGCGGATATCGTAGCCCGCCGCAAAGAAGTGGGCGGTATCGAGGCAAAGGCCGAGACGCTCCGGCTTCTTGACGCGCTCGAATATGGCAGCCAGATGCTCGACCTTATTCCCCAGGCATGTCCCCTGCCCCGCCGTGTTTTCCAGCGCAATGCGCACGGGTGATCGCCTGGTTGCGGCGAGAGCTTCGTCCAGCCCTCCTACGATTTGCTTGATGCCCACCGTCTCGCCCGCGCCCAGGTGCGCGCCGGGGTGCAGCACAATGAAGGGTAGCCGAAGCTGGGTGGCAAGTTCCAGCTCCTGAGTGAGCGATTTAATCGAGCGGTCGCGATTGGCGGACGCCGGCCCACCGAGGTTGATGAGGTAACCGGCGTGGCCGAAGACGCAGGCAAAGCCGTTCGCGGCCAGTTCGTTCTCATAAGAGGCGAGGGCCTCCCGCGAAAACGGCTTCCCAAACCACTGCATGTTGTTCTTGACGAAGACCTGAACAACTTCGCAGTGGATGCTCCGCCCTCGCAGCAGGGCCCTCCAAACCCCGCCACTGGTGGACATGTGTGCGCCGAATTTCATCGGCCTGGAACCTGCCTGCCAAACGACCTTCCGTCAATGCCAGGCCAATAGCGTTCGACCCAGAAAAAGAACCCTTGCCAAAATCCTCCCAACCCCCTCCAATAGTCCCATGAGCCTAATGAGGTCAACTGTCGCCAGCACGGCCTGCTCTCACCGGGGATTTGCGCAAGGCCGTCACCAGCCCCGCCAACGAGACTGGCCCCCCACCTGGCCGCCATCCCGACCCGGCGGGATTCATGCGCACTTCTCTCTGCGATGGTCTTTGATGGGAATTCGCAAGGCCGCCTCCAGAACCCTTGGAAAATATCCCCACTTGCGAGAGCCAATCGTGCACCATCCAGTGCATGAAATGAATGCTAATAATATAGTTGGGCGGAACGCACACCACAAACATTATGAAATCACTCCAAATTGGGAATACGCACATCGTTATATCACATATCACGCACTTTCAATTTACGCCGCCTGCCAGGTCAGGTGAGGTTGAGGCGCCTGCACACCTGACCGTTTATGTTGACGGCGAAGATGCGTTGGAATTCTCTGACGTGGAAGCTGAAGAGGGATACAAGAAGCTGACGGAGAACCAGGAATCGCGATGAGATACCCGCCGCCCGAGCGCAGTGCAGTGGACGCCGGGACCCCGTCTATGTTAGCATTTGAGCGTCAGTGTCCTCGCGCGACTCACCGCGGTTGTCGGGCAGCTGGCAGTTGCCGCATGATGGGCTTATGAACCTCAAACTCCTAACAATGGCAGGGGCGGCAGCCCTCCTTGCGGGGTGCGGCACGATCAAGAATTACGAGCAGTTGGCACAGCCGACAGGGCAGGACTTAGCCCGAATCCCTCATAAACCGGTTGAACAAATGGGCGGCAGAGGCGTCAGAGAGCTTGAAAACACTGAGCTTTATGACGATCCATTCTACCGCCCAGAAGCCGACAGACTGTACTGATCAACTG
>Ga0326727_10003701_pt1 | contig 48115 bp, 45 predicted proteins | sample MB2enrmetagenome_FD_207643 | JGI IMG/M metagenome (GOLD analysis project Ga0326727, IMG submission 207643) | Lab enriched peat soil microbial communities from McLean, Ithaca, NY, United States - MB29MY | ecosystem: Environmental > Terrestrial > Soil > Wetlands > Peat | place: USA: New York... | reverse complement strand
GCGCTTTGGGCTGGGAGACGGCTATTCGCGGACGCTGGAAGAAGTCGGCAAGCAGTTCAAGGTCACCCGCGAACGCATTCGCCAAATCGAAGCCAAGGCGTTGCGCAAAATGCGCCACCCCACCCGCATCCGGCAACTCTCCGGCTTCCTGGAAACGGACGAAGCGGCCTCCTCTTGAGAGCGGCCCCGCCACCCCATTGACACAAATTCGTAACTTTTTGCATTTTTTTCTTCCCTTCGATAGGGTTTTCCCCTACGGTATCTGAAATGCATGTTTTGGCCTATATTGATCCCGGCTTGGGCGCGCTGATCTGGCAGTCGATCATCGGAGTCTTTGTTGGCCTGTTGTTCTACATGAGGAGAACGCGCAAGTGGCTTGGCCGGTTAATGAGCAAAGTTTTTCGGACTGGACAGAAATCCAGGAATGCCACCATTGCCCTGCCGATGGACAACAACAAGGTGGAGCCGGACCATCTGTAATGCCCCAACCTGCGCCATCGTTTCGCGACCCGATGGGATGCTGTTGTGTTTTTGAGCACGGTGTGGTGCGCCTGGTCGGCGCGGAAAACGTGGCTGAATTTGACGGCTTCCTCAAAACGCGCGCCGCGCACGACTACCTGGCGAAAAAACAACTTGTCTCCACCCGCCGCCTTGACGCGGTTGAAATTGCCGGGCTTGAGGCATCGCCCGCGCTGAAATCCATCCTGGCCGCGCGTCCGAACGCCGCGGTTTTCGAGCATGAGCGCATCCTGTTCCCCAGTTACCCGCAGGAATGGCCCCCGGAAATGCTGTGGGAGGCGGGGCGGCTGACGCTGGACCTTGGCCGCGCCGTGCTGGCCGAGGATTACGGGCTGAAGGACGCGACGCCCCACAACGTTTTATTTCGCGGCAGCGAGCCGGTCTTCATTGACGCGCTCTCCTTCGAGCGCCGCCAACCGGGTGATCCGCTGTGGAAACCCTGCGCGCAATTTATCCGCTCGTTTCTCCTGCCCCTGCTGGCCAACCGGCGGTGGGGCATCCCGTTGGCGGATGTTTTCACCACGCACCGCGATGGACTTGAGCCGGAGGACATTTACCGCCTCTGCCGGCCCTGGGAGCGATTGCATCCAAGAATGCTTTCCCTCGTCTCAATCCCAACCTGGCTGTCGCGCCGGGCCAGCCCGGACGATCAGAAAATCTACCAGCCGCGCCTGCTGGCGGATACGGAAAAAGCCCGCTACATCGTCGAGTCGCTTTTCAATCGAATGGGACGCGCGCTGAATTCGCTCCGGCCGCCGGCGCAAAAGAAATCAACCTGGTCGGATTACATGGCCGCCCACAGCTACGAGGATCCCGCGTTTGCGGCCAAGGAAAAATTCGTGAACGACGCGCTGGCGGAATTCAAACCGGCGCGCGTGCTGGACGCGGGCGCCAACACCGGCCACTTCAGCGCGCTGGCGGCGCAAGCCGGGGCGGCGGTGGTGGCGATTGATCTTGACCCGGTTTGCGTTGGCGAAATCTGGCGGCGGGCCCGGGAAAAGAAATGGAACATTCTGCCCCTGGTGGTGAATTTGGCGCGTCCCACTCCGCCGACCGGCTGGCGCAACCAGGAATGCCCGTCGTTTCTTGACCGTGCGACCGGCGCGTTCGACGCCGTGTTGATGCTGGCGTTGCTGCATCATTTGCTGGTGACGGAGCGCATTCCGCTGGGGGAGATTTTGGGGCTGGCCTCGGAATTGACCACGGCCCTGCTGGTCATCGAATTCGTCGCGCCGCAAGACGCCATGTTCCGCCGGCTGACGCGCGGGCGCGGCCATTTGCACGCGGCCCTGGATGAAAGGGCCTTCGCAGAAGCCTGCGCGGCGCATTTTGAAATTGTTAAATCGCTCGCGCTGCCCGGCACGCGGCGCACCTTGTATGCTCTCAAGAAGAAAGGCGCCCATTGAACCCGACCGCCCATGACGCGCCCGCCGCGAACGAACACGGCGGCACTATTCCGCTGCCCCGCCGGCTCAAGCGGAAAATCAAGGACGGCCTGGTGGCTCTGGCGGTGGCCAACGGGTGTTTTCTGCGGCCCTCGTCGCACTTGCTGTTCGATGGCAACAGTTACTTCCAGAAGCTGCCCGTGGCGCGCGTTGAACTTTTGGCTTTGGCCGTGAATATTTTGGGAGCGGCCTTGATGATTTGGCTGGGCATTGGCCTTTGGAGGCGCTCCCGATCCAGGCTGCTGCATCTGGTGTTGGATATGGCGTTCTTGTTTCTGCTGCTCTTTCCGGCGGAGTTCATCCGTTTCAAGCTTTTTCACTGGTCGGTCGGCGGGTTGCCCGGGCTTTCGCACCGGCCGGTGTTGCTGCTGGTCCTGTTTGTCATCGCCGCGGGCTTGGTTTGGAAACACCGTCTGGCGGCGCGCACCGCGGCCGCGGTCATGGTCGTAACATGTCCGGTGGCGTTATTGATCCTGGCCAGAATCATTCTCCTTTGCTGCAATTTGATGCAGGTGGAGGCATGTCCCTATTCCGTGCCGCCGCCGCCGCTTCTCCCCGTTCGTGAGGACCGGCCGCGTGTCGTCTGGATTATTTTTGACGAAACGGATTACCGCCTGGCTTTTGCCCAACGGCCCGCCGGCGTGGCCTTGCCGGAATTCGACCGCTTGCGCCGGGAGGCATTATCCGCCGATCCTGCCTATGCGCCCGGTGACAAGACGATTGTTTCAATGCCGGCTTTGATTTCCGGGCGCCGTCTTTCAGGCGTTGCCTGCGACGGCTGCGATTTGGCGCTGACCCTGGCCGACACCGGCGCCACGACGAATTGGACCACCTTGCCCTCGGTCTTTTCACGAGCGCGCGAACTCGGCGTCAATACCGCGCTCGTCGGGTGGTATGTCCCCTATGCGCGAATGCTGGGCGGCAGCCTCAATTATTGCTCATGGTATCCCTTCCAGTATTATGATCCCGCGCGTTCAACGACGTTTGGCGGGGCCATGCAAGAACAGATCGCTTGCCTGGCGTGGTTTAATGATTTCCGGCGGCTTTTCATAGAGATATGCCAGGACAGCCTGAACGACGCTCTCTCCCTGGTGGCCAATCCAACCTATGGTTTGATTCTTCTGCACTTGGCGCCGCCGCACGATCCGCCGGTTTATTTGCCGGAAAAAAACGAGTTCACCTGCATGGGCATTGCGGCGCCCGCCGGTTATCTCAATAATCTTGTGTTGGCCGATCAGGAGCTGGGTGCGTTGCGGCGCAAGATGGAAACAGCCGGCCAATGGGACAAAAGCTGGGTCATCCTCAGCGCCGACCATTCGTGGCGGCAATCGAAATTATACGATGGGGTGCGGGATTATCGGGTGCCTTTCCTGGTCAAATCCACGGGTGTTGGCCAATCCTTGGCCTACTCCAATCCGTTGAACACCATCCTGACGGGCGACTTAATCCTCGCCATTCTCCAAGGTAACGTTTCCAGCCAACAAGAGGCCGCAATCTGGCTGGACGCTCACGCCAAGCCGGAGTTGCCGGTCACTCAACCCAATGTCATGATTGAATAATGTTTTGTCTCAAGCAAAAAGGCGCCCGTTGAGCTTGCCGGCCCACGACACGCCCGCCCCGCGCGAAGCCGGCGGCTATATTCCGCTGCCCCGCCCGCTCAAGCAGAAAATCAAGGACGGCATGATGGCTCTGACGATGGCCACTTGGTGTTTTGTGCGGCCCTGGTCGCACTTGCTGTTCGAAGGCAACAGTTACTTCCAGAAGCTGCCCGTGGCGCGCGTTGAACTTTTGGCTTTGGCCGTGAATATTTTGGGAGCGGCCTTGATGATCTGGCTGGGCATTGGCCTTTGGAGGCGTTCCCGATCCAGGCTGCTGTATCTGGGGTTGGATATGGCGTTCTTGTTTCTGCTGCTGTTTCCGGCGGATTTTATCCGAGTGGAGCTTTTCAACATGACGGACACCAGATTCATCGGCCTTATGCGGCAGCCGGGAGTGATAGCCGGCCTTTTTGTCATCCTGGCCTTCTTGATCTGGAAACACCGTCTGGCCGCGCGCACGTTGGCCATGATCATCGTCATAACATTTCCGGTGGCGTTATTGATTATGGCCAAAATCATTCTCCTTTGCTGCAATTTGATGCATGTGGAGGCATGCCCCTATTCCGCGCCGCCGCCCCTTCTTTCCGTGCCGCCAGGCCAGCCGCGCGTGGTTTGGATGATTCTTGACGAAACAGATTACCGCCTGGCGTTTGAAAAACGACCCGCCAGCGTGGCCTTGCCGGAATTCGACCGCTTGCGCCGGGAGGCATTATCCGCCGATCATGCCTATCCGCCCGGTGACTCGACGATCATTTCAATGCCCGCTTTGATTTCAGGGCGGCGTATTTCAGCGGCTGATCCCGACGGCTGCGATTTAGGGCTGATCCTGGCTGACACCGGCGCCACTGTTGAATGGAGCGCGTTGACCTCGGTCTTTTCACGAGCGCGCGAACTCGGGGTTAATACCGCGCTCGTCGGGTGGTATCACCCCTATGCGCGCCTGCTGGGCGGCAGCCTCAACTATTGCTCATGGTATCCATTCCCGGCTTTTGAACCCGCGCGTTCCACGACGTTTGGCGGGGCCATGGATCAACAGATCGCTTCCCTGGCGGGACCTTTTCATGTCCGGCAGGTTTTCATAGATACATGCAAGGACAGCCTGGCAGACGCCGCCGCCGCGGTGGCCAATGCAAATTATGGCTTGATCCTTCTGCACTTGCCGCCACCGCACGGTCCGGGGGTTTATTTGCCGGAAAAGAATGACTTCACCTGCAATGGCATTGCGCAGCCCGCCGGTTATTTCAATAATCTTGTGTTGGCCGATCATGAGCTGGGCGCGTTGCGGCGCGAGATGGAAACAGCCGGCCAATGGGACAAAAGCTGGGTCATCCTCAGCGCCGATCATTCGTGGCGGCAATCGAAATTTTATGACGGGGTGCGGGATTATCGAGTGCCTTTCCTGGTCAAATCCACAGAGGCTGACCAATCCATGACCTGCTCCAACCAGTTCAACACTGTCCTGACGCATGACTTGACCCTCGCCATTCTCCGCGGCGAAGTGACCAATCAATCCACTACCGCAGCCTGGCTGGACACTCACGGCAAACCGGAGTTGCCTGTTCTCGGCAATTTTGCGCCGTCGGCTCAGTAACCAATGACACTCCGGTTTTCAATCGCTGCCCTCTTCTTTTTTACGGCCCTGCTGGCGCTGTGTCCGCTGGCGGAATCGGCAGGGCAAGATTTTGCGGCCACTTCAGACCCGGTGGGACCCAACGGCGCCGATGGGTTTGAGACACCGGTCAATCAACTGCTCACGCCGGCCGGAAGGCAGGTTGAGCTGCCGGGCATGAGGCCGCAGGCCCTGGCGCTCAGCCCTGACAAACGGTTGCTGGTCACGGCCGGACAAACGCATGAACTGGTGGTGCTTGATCCTTTGTCCGGCAACATCCTGCAGCATGTCCCGTTGCCGGATGCCGGCAAAGACCGTCCGTCAGGCCCTGTTTCCGACGCCACTCCCGTCCCGGATCTGAATGCCCGGATCAGCTACACCGGCCTGGTCTTTTCGCCCGACGGCTCGCGCCTCTATATGGCCAATGTCAACGGCGACGTCAAAGTCTTCGCCGTGCAGGAGGACCATGCGTTAAAGGGCCTCTTTTCCATCGCGCTCCCGTCCGGCAACGGGCCGGGGCGCAGGGCTGAAATTCCCTCCGGCCTCGCCGTTTCGGCCGACGGCAAGCGCCTTTACGTTGTGCTCAATCTTTCCAACCGGCTGGCGGAGTTGGACGCCCTTACAGGCCAAGTCCTACGGCTTTGGGACGTAGGCTTCGAACCTTACGACGTGGCGCTCTCCGAGTCCAAGGCCTATGTCAGCAACTGGGGCGGACGCAGACCGGACGCGCACAGCCTTACCGGTCCCGCCGGTCAAAACACGTTCGTGCGCGTCGATCCCCTCCATCACGTCCCCAGTGAAGGGTCGCTTTCGATCATCAACCTCAATCTCAACGCGCCTCCAGTTGAGATCCTCACCGGGCTGCATGCCTCGGGCCTGGCCATCTCGCCCAACGGACGCTATGTGGTGCTGGCCAACGCGGGCAGCGACACTCTGAGCGTCATCAACACGCGCACGGACCAAATCGTGGAAACCATTTGCGCGCGGCAGAATCCGGGCGATTTGTTCGGCGCCCAGCCCAACGCCCTGGCTTTTGACAAGGCGGGCAGCACGCTGTTCGTGTGCAATGGAACGCAAAACGCGGTGGCGGTCATCCATTTTGAGCCGGGAAAATCGAAACTGCTCGGCTTGATGCCGGTGGGCTGGTTCCCCGGCGCCATTGTCTATGACGCCAAGCATAAGGCCATTGACGTGGCCAATATCAAAGGGGACAAGGAGAACCCAACCAAAATTATCGGCCGCACCGCCTTCAATTCGGTGGAGTGGCATGGATCGGTGTCTCTGGCGCCGGTGCCGGACGCGCGCGAGTTGGAAGGGTTGACCCGCATCGCCCTGGCCGGCATGCGTTATCCGCTGCTGGCCGCGGCGAACCTGCCGGCCCGGCCCGGGCAGGCGCCGCGCCCCGTGCCGGAACGCGCCGGCGAGCCGGGCCTGATCCAACATGTCATATATATTATAAAAGAGAACCGGACTTATGATCAGGTGCTCGGCGATGTCATGGAAGGCAACGGCGATTCGGCTCTCTGCATCTTCGGCAGGGAGTTCACTCCGAACCAGCACAAGCTGGCCCGCGAGTTCGTGCTGCTGGACAACACCTATTGCTGCGGCAGCCGGAGTCCCGACGGCCACCAATGGACCGACAGCGCCCTGGCGACAGATTACATGGAGAAGATTTATGCCGGTTTTCCGCGCAGCTATCCCTTCGGCGGCGATGCCGGCGGCGAGGACGCCATGGCCTATTCGCCCGCGGGTTTTATATGGGACAACGCCCTGGCCCACGGCAAAACCCTGCGCGACTACGGCGAATTCACCATCGGCCACAAACAGTGGAAAAATCCGGCCCGCCGCGGGACGCCGGGTTTTCTGGACGTTTACCGGGAATGGACCGGCGGAACAAAGACCATTTCGGTCTGGAGCACGCCGCTGATCGAAACGTTGCGCGGTCACATCGCCACGAACACGATTGGCTGGGATCTGGATGTGCCCGACGTGTTCCGCGCCGCGCAATTCATCCGGGAATTGAACGAATTTGAGCAGGCGGGCGAATTTCCGAACCTGGTCATTCTCTGGCTGCCGAACGATCACACCAGCGGCGCCAGACCCGGTTCGCCAACGCCCGAGGCGATGATAGCCGACAATGACCTGGCCCTGGGCAGGGTTTGCCAGGCGGTCAGCCACAGCCCGTTCTGGAAAGACACCTGCATTTTTGCCGTCGAAGACGATCCGCAATCCGGCTGGGACCATGTCAGCGGCTATCGCACCACGGCCTATCTCGCCAGTCCCTACGCCAAACGAGGCCGGGTGATCAGCACGCAATACAATCAAACCAGCATTGTGCGCACCATCGAACTCATGCTGGGCCTGCCGCCGATGAATCAAATGGATGCCACGGCGACCCCGATGTTTGACTGCTTCTCGGACGCGCCGGATTTTGCGCCATTCGACGCCGTGCCGAACAACGTGCCGCTGGACCGGATGAACCCGGGATCGAAGAATATTTCCGACCGGTTGTTGCGCAAGGACGCCCAAGTGTCCGCGCGCCTGCCGCTGGACAAGCCGGACCAGTGTCCGGAAGACGTGCTCAACCACATCCTGTGGCGCGCGACCAAAGGTTCGCGAACGCCCTATCCCGATTGGGCGGTCAAGGCCGGGGAGGACGACTGATCCCCAACAAAAATGTTTAACGGGGATTTTTTTCTCTTGCTTTCTTTTGGGCGACCAGCTACCTTTTGAAAGAAAGGTAGCTTGTTTGAGATTTACTGATGAACGTCAACGAAAAATTTTCCGCCATCCGCAAGGGCCTGCTCGAGTTCCTCCTCCTCCAGATCATCGCGGCGGAAAAAGTCTATGTTGCGGACATCTTGAGGCAACTGAGCGCAACCGAATTCGCAACCCAGGAAGGCACGCTGTATCCGTTGCTGAGCAAGATGCGCCGCGAAGGGCTCCTGGATTACGAATGGAAGGAATCCGAGGCCGGGCCGCCCCGCAAGTATTACGAGCTGACCGCGAAAGGCCGGGAGCAACTGCGCGAAACGCTGGAGTATTGGAGCAAGATCAACGGCACGGTGAAAAAACTGGGACAAAAATAAAAGGAGACAATTCCCACCATGAACAAGGTTATTACGATCAATCTGGACGGCATCGCCTATCAACTCGAAGAAGGCGGCTATGATGCCCTGCGCGCCTATTTGGAAACTGCCGCCGCGCGGCTGCAGGGCAACCGGACAAGGATGAAATCCTTTCGGATATCGAACGGGCGCTCGGGGAGAAGTTCCGCGCTCTTTTGGCCGCTCACAAGACGGTGGTCGTGACCAAGGAGGTCGCCGCCGCCCTTTCGGAGATGGGGCCGATCGAAGCGGACACGGGCGCAGCCGCGGACACAGGCGCAAGCGGCGCAGGCGGCCCGGGCAAGGCGAGCGGGCTTGGGACGGCGGGAGAAGAACGACCGGCGTGGGGGGGGGGCCGCCAAGGCGGCTCTACAGGATTCACGATGGCGCCATGATCGCCGGCGTCTGCAACGGGATCGCCGCCTATGTGAACGTGGACCCGACCTTCGTGCGGCTGGCCTTCGTTCTATTGACGATGCTTTGGGGCACCGGGCTGCTCGTCTATCTGGTGATGGCGATCGTCGTGCCCGAAGCGCAATCGCCGGAACAAAAGGCGGCGGCGTCCGGCAACCCCTCCACGGCGCAGGAATTCATCCGGCGCGCCAAAGAAGGGTATTACGAGGCCATGAAGGGTTTCCCGGACCGCCGGGCGCGCCGCGAATGGCAGCGCCGGTTCAAGCGGGAAATGCGTTCACAGGCGGACCAGTGGCGGCATAATTGGCATGGCTATTGGGCGGAACATGCCCCCTTCCATCCCGGGATGGGCATCGCGCTGCCCTTGCTCTCGTTCCTGCACGGCATGGCGACAGTCCTGTGGATTTGTGCCATGATCTCGCTGCTGGCGACCAACACCGTCTTTGGGCTGGCCCTGCCGCCGAGCGTTCCGGTGTGGGTCGCGGCGTTGCTGCTGTTCTTCGCCTACGGCATTCTCGTGGGTCCTCTGAAATTGGCGCGACGCGCGTGCTATTGGGGTTATGGCCGGCCGGGATGGGCTTGGTCGTTCGTGTTTCTTTTGGATGCGGTGGTCTGGCTGGCGGTGGTCGCCGCCCTCCTCTGGCTGGCCGTCCATTATTTCCCGGAATTGCGCGAGGCGGCTCGAAGCCTCCCTGCGCTGGCGCATCAAGCCGCGGATGATATCCAGACATGGTGGAAAGGGAAGTGAGACGGGGGGATTAGGATTAGGATTAAGATTAGGAGTGGCCACCCAAAAAATGAATGCATCCGCTGGCGCCAGGCGCGTCATTGACGCCGGGCACGGCAAGGGATACCCTTGTTGTGTCGTTATGATTGCCGTTAAGCCTGCAGTTTCCACCAGCCCCGCACCGCCGAGTTATCGGGTCGGGGATGAACGGTTGATCAAGGTCAGCCCCAGCGCCGCCCAAAAGGTCGGTTCGCTCTTGCAGAAACAGGGCCGGCCCAATGGCGTTTTGCGCGTGGCCGTGGTCGGCGGCGGTTGTTCGGGCTTGCAGTATAAAATGGATTTGCAGGATCAGCCGGCCCATCGCGACATTCTGGTCGAGAGCAGCGGCGTTAAAGTGGTGGTTGATCCCAAGAGCGCGTTGTATGTCACCGGCAGCGAACTCGATTATGTGGATGCCCTCCAGGACGGCGGCTTTAAAGTCAAGAATCCCAACGCGGTCAGCAGTTGTTCTTGTGGAGAAAGTTTCAGCGCCTGAACGGGCCGTCCGCCCGGTTATGGATTACTTCGCCTTGTTGCAGGAGCCGCGCCGGCCCTGGATTGATCCCGATTCCCTCAAAGCCGGTTTTTTGCGGCTGGCCGCCCAGGTTCATCCCGACAAGGTCCACCAGGCCGGCGCGAGCGAAAAGGCCGCGGCCAATGAGCGTTATGCCGAACTCAATGCCGCTTATCATTGCCTGCTCGAACCCAAAGAGCGCCTGCGCCATTTGCTGGAGTTGGAGTCGGGCGCAACACCAAAGGACGTCCAGAGCCTCCCGCCCGGCACGATGGATTTGCTGGTCGAAATCGGCCGGGTCTGCCGCGAGACGGACCTGTTTTTGGCGGCACGGTCCAAAACAGCGTCGCCTTTGTTGAAGGTGCGGCAGTTCGAAACGGGCCTGGCCTGGACCGGCCAATTGAAGCAACTGCGGCAACGAATCGATTTGCGCCGCGAAGAGCTTCTGGCAGAATTGAAGAGCATGAACGCCGCCTGGAACGCCGCTCCGCCGCCCGCGTCCGCCGGGCGCGCCGCCGCCCTGCCCCTGGAGCGATTGGAGCAGGTGTGCCGGGTTTTCAGTTACATGGCGCGTTGGACGGAACAAATCCAGGAGCGCCTCGTGCAACTTTCTTTTTGACAATGATTTTTCAAACCGTGAAATTTTCACTGTTTGTCTGGACGGCGGCCCTGGCTTCGCCGCTCGCGGCCCAGACAACGTGGCAGGAGGAGTTCGCCAAAATGCCGTTGACCGAAAAAGTCTCCGAACTCAACCGCCACAATTGTGTGAAGGTGATGCTCGCTTCCTTCCAGCGCAACCCGGCGGTCAAGGCCCTGATCTTTATGCCGGGGGCGACGGACGAGTTTTATTTTTTTCGCCGGGCGCGGGCCGCGCTGACCAACCGCGCGCCGACGTTGTTGGACGCGGTTTCGGCGCTGACCAACCAGACTTACATCCGCGCGACGCTGCGTCCGCCTTTTTTGCTGATGCGCACGGACGAAGACCCGCTGGAGCCGATCATCCTCATCCAGGACCAGCGCACAGCGGACCGGCTGCACAAAAGGCATTTCGAGAAACACGGAATCTTCAACGATCGCGACTGGGATTTCATGCAGCCGATCCTGTCCCTTGATTTGGACACGAAAATGTTTCCAGTGCTCTATTCGCACGAGTCCCATCATTTTTTCCGGCACAGTTTCGCCGAATTCGATTTGAACGGGTGGGACGCCTTGAGGGCGGTGGCGCTGGCGGGCAAGACAGGATTCACGGTGCAGAGGAAGAAGGTGGTTTTTACCGGCGACACACGCGTCAAGGCGCCGGCCGTGCCCCCCTCGCCGGATTTTCTGTATGATAAAAACGGGGATTGAAGAAAATTAATGGGACGCTTTTCTTCTGAATTCCCGTCGGCAATCTTTACAATTTACAAGAATTGTATATTGTCCTGCAAACCAATGGTTTACAGAGCTTCACAGAGCACAATGGCGTGTGACATGTCGGGGGGCTTTACACAATGCCTGGAAATCCGGCTTCGGTTCGGGAAGAGAATCCATTTTTTTACAGCCTCAAGTTGTTCAGGTGCAGTCAGTTGCGTATTCTCTCTGCGAAATCATTTGGATATGGTTGGTTTGGCATATGTAGTGCTTATTTTTCTATTGGTTTGTCAATGAAACACAACAATCAACAAAAACAATAACCAAAGGAATCCTATGAGATTCAACGTTAAGAATGTTCCGGCAGCAGTTCTGCTTGGAATCTGTTTGGCAGGCACTTCCGTCGGCGCGGCGGTCGTCAACTTTGATGACTTGACACCTGGGTTTATTCCAAGCAGCTATGATGGCTTCAACTGGGGCCCCGACTGGGCGGTAGAAGACAATGCCGATTATAATGCTGGGTATGGCAATAGCGTCACCTTTCCCTCAGCTCCAAATGCCGCTTACAATGGCTATGGAGATGTGACTGTTTCCCTCAGCAGCGGGTCGGCATTTGATTTCAATGGGGCCGATTTCACCGAGTGGGCATACGACAACGCGGATTGGTCGGAGGGCGCTACCTCGATAACCGTTGATGGGTACAACGGCGCCACGCTGGTCGGAAGTGCGACCGAGGCTCTGTCTCCGTCCGGATTCACCTATCTGAATGCCAATTTGGATGACGTCACGAGTCTTGTGTTCAACAACGGCGGGACCAGTGGTCAATGGTGGTTGATGGACAACTTCACGTACAACAGCGCGCCGGATGGCGGATCCACGATCTCCTTCCTCGGCATGGGCTTGGCGGGTCTTGTCGCGCTTCGCCGCAAATTGATGCCGAAGGCGTAAGCCCCGGCTTACAGTGTAAAAACCTTGGAGGGCCGGCAGTACTGCCGGCCCTTTCTGTTAACCTCATTCCCCGCTCATTTTTCCGAGTCTGTTTTCGGCGGTTCAAGCGTCTTGGCAGGCTTTTCTCCGCCCCGGCGCTTGGTCACGGCCTGCTTGAGAATGTACTCAATCTGGCCGTTGACGCTGCGCAATTCGTCCTGCGCCCAGGCCTCCAGTTCAGACCAGAGCACAGGGTCAATGCGCAGCAGGAAAGGTTTCCGCGGCCCCATGGGCTATGTATAGAGAGTGCCGGTGTTGACCACCGGATGCACTTCGGACTCGCCGCACAATACAACCAGCAGATTGCTGACCATGGCTGCCTTGCGCTCGTCGTCCAGATGCACCACGTCCTTTTCCGCCACTACTGACGGATCACGGGGGGGCCAGGGGTGAGGCACCGGAGGTTTCGTGCCAATTACTGGTGTGAATGGGGGCAGGTTCGCTGTTTTCGTCGAACTGATGTTTTTTGGCGAAGCTTGCGTCTCTGACGATCAATTCGTTCATCAAGGCAACCGAACTGGCATAGGGAGTGAAACCATCCGGCGGCAAAAATAATTCCCGGGCGGGATATTCCAAACGAATCTCGGAAAAATCCAAAGTCGTGCGGTTGAGGCCTTCGACCGCTTCGATTCGGACGGGGAAGTGCCCGGCATCGTCCGCCTGCCAAAGGGTCAAGCGCGCCTTAAGGCCATTGTTCAACACCACGACCGCCTCGCAGCGATGGCACGGATGGCCGTTGACATCCTGCTGGATGCTTTCTTTGGTGATGTTGAGCTGGCCGGCCGGCCCGATATCGGATTTAATGGGCGCGTAGCCTTGCAACGCCTCGCTCAAAACGTAGCCGGAATGTTTTGTGTCGTCCCAAATGAAGAACAAGCCGCCTTCAGTTCGCGCCCGTTTGCCCTTGATGGGGAGCGTCGGTTGAAAGACCAGCCGTCCTTCGCGTCCGAGCAGTTCGCCGGACGTGGTCCGCGGCGCTTCCCCCGGCGAAGATATCGTGGAGGTAATATGAGCGCTAAAGCCATTGAGGTTGGTCAGCACGGCCGTGATGGGGCCAACCAGGAAGTCCGGCGGATTCTCGTCGCCGGCGTGGTAAACGGGTCCGGCATGCCGTGAAGCGCAGCCACAGATGAGCGCGGCCGCCAAACAGAGCAGGGCGGCGTGGAATGGAGTTTTCATTCTGCCCGACAAAATGGATGGAAAAGCCCCGCGCTGCAAGCAGCAAGATGAGTAATCGAAGCTGCGGATTTTGGTTTTTCCAGATTGCCGCCGCCGTAGAGGCGCCGCGCGGCCTTTATGCTTCCCGCGCTTTTTGCCACGCGCCGCCGCCGCAGACGGCCAGCAGAGCCAAAACGCCAGCCAGCCCGGGGGATGAATCAGGCACGGCCGCCGTCGTTGTGATTACAACAGTCCCGGTGAAGTCAACAACCTCCTCGACGGGATCATTATACGCGTTCGTCGCCGTCAACGCCAAGACGGAGTCGGAGTAGCTATAGGCGTAAGAATCGCCGGACTGGACCAAAGTGGGCGTGTCGCCGGGAAGCCCGATAGTCAGATCCGCGATACCATCAAATTGGACGTAAAATTTTGTTCCAGCGTAATAGTAAAAGTGTGCAGCGTCATTGGCAGCCAAGCCTGTGTATTCTGTGCCCGATGACGGAGGAAACAGGTTATAGAAGGGCCCCGACGAACCGGGTATGACATAAAGTGGGGAAGGGAGGCCCGTAAGCGCAACACTGAAGGGCGGGACTGTCGGGCCGTAGCTGTCCGGGATGGTGACATTCGCAGTCAGACCACTGAAAGAACTCTCGACGTCGTAATATGGGCTCCCGGGGATGGCATTGGCGGTCGTAACGCCCGTTCCAGACAATGAGACGCTAACGAGGGGGTCGGGAACCCCTGCTACAGCCCAGGCACCCAAACTCATGTTCAGATCGCCACCCGAACCGGAAAATGAGATGGTGGTGTCCCATGTATTATCGGCAGGCTGGGCCAATACACCCGGCACAAAGCCGAACGTTAACAATGGAATGGCCAAAAAACAGCAGTTCGACAGAAGGTGTTTGCGCGTGCTCGCCAGGTTTTTTTTGCTCATAATAATGGAATGTTACAGTGTCTCGTTCAAAAAATAGCATATTTCAGGCCGAAAATTGAATTCACCGACGACACAGAACGTAACAGCCTGATCCTCAAGGCATTATGAGATGTCAATCCATTGAAACTTCCATCGGTCTCATCTGAAGAAGTGTTAAGTTTTTCGACAGCATCAAGCTGTTTGCGGCGTTTTCTGAAGTTTGTCGTGGATGTAACAGCTTGTGCGCCAATGACATAGCAATTCGGAGTTGAGGATTTTCCACAACTGTAAAGTTTATCGTCGCTTTCCCATTCAACACGTCAGGCCTTTACAGCACGATTTGTCCAGATTCCAATGACCGCTGAGCCGACACAACCGACGCCGTGCCGGCCCCCGCAGGAAGCGCCGGGTGAGGATTTCCGCACGACGCGCTGGACGCAGGTCAGCCGGGCCAAAGCCGACTCGCCGGAGGGCCGCCGCGCCCTGGCCGAACTGTGCGACGCCTACTACGAACCGGTGGCCGCATTCCTCCGCTGCGAGTTGCGGGATGCGGATGCCGCGCGCGAATTGACGCACGACTTCTTCGCGAACATGCTGGCGGGCGGGGCCATCGCCCGCGCCGGGCAGGAGCGCGGGCGGTTCCGTTCCTTTCTGCTCGGCGCGGTGAAGCACTTTCTCTCGCATCACCGTGAGGCGGCGCGCCGGCTCAAACGCGGTGCCGGCGTGGAAAACATTTCACTCAACGATACTGATGCCGGCGAGGCTCATTCGGTGCCGGATATCAGCGTCCTGTCGCCCGAGGCGAGTCCGGGATTATGTATTTCGCAAATGCAGAAGGTTTAAGCGCGCACCTTCAATTTCGCCTTGATGAAATCTTTGTGCGTTATAGTGTTGCGTTATGCGCAAAGCAAAGAAACCCGCGTATCCGTTGACCCGCCATCAATCGGTTCACATTCTTCGTGAGGAAGAGAAGTCGAACGGCGTCCACTCGGCGACGATTGGCAATTATGTGGACACGATCATTTGCGGCGATTTCAATAATTGCCATACGAATACAAATACTGCTGCCCCGACTGGGATTGTGATAAAATATTGATTCACATCCCACCCAAACTTTGCAGTTTTCCCAGCAATAAATCCAATGGTACAAATTGCCGCCACAATGGCGGTACACCCGCGAGCATCTGAAAGTGCTTTCCACGCCTTTGCGCCAGCCAAACCAAAACACTGGCCGTAAAAGCGTGCGCAAGACATAGGTTTGCATTCAACCGCCATACCGCTAAATCCTGTCTCTGCTGGACAGCGCGGTCAACGTATTTAGGACGGCTGAAAAGCCCATCATGGCCCCCGATCCGCGCCGGAACCGCCCGCAACGCCGCGAACCGGGCGCAAAATATCTTAAAATCACATTTGTAAATCATTGATGACTAGGTGGTTACGGGAAGCAACTTTCTGCGTTTGCAAAAGCCATAATCCCGTCCGAGCCTGTCACCAGTACTGGTGACTGGCGCGGATCCGGGGATGCGGTATGCTGTGCCCGTTGATGGTGTGAAATGCAGTGTTCCGTCTGTGTGAAATTGGGCGTATGTCTGCAGCGCCGCACCGGAAACGCAAAGATTTAAAAACTTTGTTCTCATACGCGAGGGCCGGGCCAAAAGCCCGGCCTTTTTTGTTTTTACGAGGTCCGACAGGTCTGACAAGTCCGACAGGTCCGACGGGTCTGACAAATCTGACTCGTCAAACGATGTTCTGCTGAAGTAGCCTCACGCCATGGAAAATGCTGAGAGCTTATTTCTGCCGCACGGGGGCTGCCGCAAATTGCGGAGCTACAAGGTGCCGCAGGCGGTGTATGACGCCACGGTGGTGTTCTGCCGGCGGTTCTTCGCGCATGACCGGCGCACGTCCGATCAGATGGTGCAGGCGGCGCGCAGCGGGGTGCGGAACATCAGCGAAGGCAGCGGCGCGGCGGCCACGTCGCGCAAGAGCGAGATGAAGCTCACCAACGTGGCCCGCGCGAGTTTGTCGGACGAACTGCTGCGCGATTATGAAAGTTTCCTGAGACAGAACGGGCTGCGGGTGTGGCCCAAGGATTCGCGCGAGGCGCTGGCCATGCGGGCGCGCTTGGCGCAAGACCGCGCGCCAAACCTGCCGCCCGCGACGGCAGGCGGGGTGCGGTTGAAGGGGCTGGCCGGGCTGTCGGAGTTTGTGGAGCAGGCCGCGCCGGAACTGGCGGGCAATGCGATGCTCTGCGCGGTGAACCAGGCGGGTTACCTGCTCAAGCGCCAGCTCGAAAGCCAGGGCTGGACTTTTCTGGAGAACGGGGGATTCACGGAGAAGCTTTACGGAACGCGGATTCAGAGGAGAAAGTCCGACGGGTCAGACAAGTCTGACAAGTCTGACCCGTCTGACAAACTTTCACAGGCATGAAAACGACTGTCAAACCCCTCGCCAAACACGCCGCCTGGAAGGCCCTCGCGTCCCACTCCAAAAAAATCAAGGCGTTGACTCTCCGCAAACTTTTCGCGGCAGATCCCAAACGCGGCGAGCGCATGACTGCCGAGGCCGCGGGCCTTTTTCTCGATTATTCGAAGAACCGCGTTTCCAACGAAACGCTCCGGCTGCTCTTTAAACTGGCGGAGGAATCCGGCTTGCGGACGGCCATTGATGCCATGTTCCGGGGCGACAAGATCAACCTGACGGAAAACCGCGCGGCGCTGCACGTCGCCCTGCGCGCGCCAAAGGGAGCTTGCATTGTTGTGGACGGCAGGAACGTCGTGCCGGAAGTCCACGCGGTGCTCGATAAAATGGCCGGCTTCTCCAACCGCGTCCGCACCGGCGGGTGGACGGGACACACCGGCAAACGCATTCGCAATATCGTCAATATCGGCATTGGCGGTTCCGACCTCGGCCCGGTGATGGCTTACGAAGCGCTCCAGCATTACAGCGAACGCAGCTTGACGTTTCGTTTCGTTTCCAACGTGGATGGCATTGATTTGGTGGAAGCGACCCGCGACCTTGATCCGGCGGAAACGCTCTTCATCGTCTCTTCCAAAACCTTCACCACGCTGGAGACGATGACCAATGCCGAAAGCGCGCGCGATTGGCTGCTCAAGGGATTGGGCGGAAACGCGCAGGCTGTGGCCAGGCATTTCGTGGCCGTTTCGACCAATGCCGGGAAGGTGTCGGCCTTCGGCATTGACCCGGCCAATATGTTCGGATTCTGGGACTGGGTGGGAGGGCGTTACTCGATGGATTCGGCCATCGGCCTTTCCACGATGCTGGCCATTGGCCCGGAAAACTTCCGCGCGATGCTGGCTGGATTTCGCGCGATGGACGAGCATTTTCGCACCGCGCCGTTTGACAAAAACCTGCCGGCGCTGATGGGCTTGCTGTCGGTTTGGAACAATGACTTTCTGGGCGCGCAGACCGTGGCCGTTTTGCCCTACGAGCAATACCTGAAACGTTTCCCGGCGTACCTGCAGCAGTTGACGATGGAGAGCAACGGCAAACACGTCACGCTTGATGGGAAGAAAGTGGATTATCAGACCGGCCCGATCTGCTGGGGCGAACCCGGCACCAACGGCCAGCATTCTTTCTATCAATTGATTCATCAGGGCACCCGGCTTGTCCCGTGCGACTTTCTGGCGTTTGCCCACGCGCTCACGCCGTTGGGACGCCACCATGACATACTCCTGGCCAACGTCTTTGCCCAGGCTGAGGCGCTGGCTTTCGGCAAGACGCCCGATGAAGTCAAAGCCGGGGGCACGCCGGACTGGCTTGTGCCCCACCGCGTCTTTGAAGGCAACCGGCCGTCGAACATGATCCTCGCGGAGCGCCTGACGCCGCAAACGCTTGGCCAGCTCGTCGCGCTTTACGAGCACAGCGTTTTCACGCAGGGCGTGATTTGGAGTATTGACTCGTTCGACCAGTGGGGTGTCGAGTTGGGCAAAGTGCTCGCCCAGCGCATCATTCCGGAACTGGAAAGCAAAACCCCGCCCAGGCTCAAACATGACAGCTCAACAAACCACCTGATTCGCCGCTATCGAAAATGGAGGGAAACGCCATGAAATCAACCATGCAACTGGGCATGATCGGCCTGGGCCGGATGGGCGCCAACATGGTGCGACGGCTTGTGAACGGCGGCCATCAGTGCGTGGTCTTTGACCGGTCGCCGCAAGCGGTGGCGGATTTGACGAAGGACAAGGCCGTCGGCGCCGCTTCGCTTGCTGACTTGGTGAAGAAACTGGCCAAGCCGCGCGCCGTATGGCTGATGGTGCCGGCGGCGGTCGTGGATCAGACCATCGCTGACCTCCTGCCTTCTCTGGAAGGGGGCGACACGCTCATTGACGGCGGCAATTCCTATTATGTGGATGACATCCGGCGCGCGCAGGAACTGTTGCGGAAAGGAATTTACCACGTCGATGTCGGGACCAGCGGCGGGGTGTGGGGATTGGAGCGCGGTTATTGCATGATGATTGGCGGAGAGCAGGAAGCGGTTCAGCGCCTTGATCCTATTTTCGCCACGCTGGCGCCGGGCATCGGCAACATCGCGCGCACGCCCGGACGCGAAAAGCCCGGCGGCACTGCCGAGCAAGGGTATCTGTATTGCGGGCCGAATGGCGCGGGACATTTCGTCAAAATGATCCACAACGGCATTGAATACGGATTGATGGCCGCCTACGCCGAGGGACTGGCCGTTCTGCGCGACGCCAATATCGGAAAGAAACAGGGCGAAGCGGACGCGGAAACGACGCCGTTGCGCCATCCGGGGAATTACCAATACGAGTTCAATCTGGCCGACATCGCCGAGGTATGGCGGCGCGGCAGCGTCATCGCCTCATGGTTGCTGGACTTGACAGCGGACGCGCTGGCCAGGGATCCCAAACTCGCGCCATTTGCCGGCCGGGTCTCGGACTCGGGCGAAGGGCGGTGGACGATCAAGGCCGCCATCGACGAAGGGGTGCCGGTGCCGGTGCTGACCACGGCGCTTTACGAACGGTTCATGTCGCGCGGCAACGCGGATTTCCAGGACAAGCTGCTATCGGCCATGCGTTTTGGCTTCGGCGGGCACCTGGAGAAGAAGATTAAATCTATTGACATGGTATAGATATCGTGTATTCTTGCGCAGTATTGCAAAATGAACGGCAAAATGGCGCGAAAGCGCGGCGGCGTTCCGCAAGAAACACGGTTTTCGAAGGAACAAATGGGGTGGCGCCGGCAAGTCCGCAAAAACTGAATGCGCCATTTGCGAAACAATGCGAAAACAATGCAAAAAACGCTTGACGGGATGTGCCATATCCTGTAGTAATGAGTCATGTCTTACGGTTGGATTGCCATGTATTACGGCAGGATTGCCACATTCGTTCGCACACCCGAACGGGGTGCGATTCGCTGAAGGATAAAAGATGGGGTCCTAACCCAGTTGATCTGGGCTTAGGCTGATTTGGCCTTTCGAGTTGATGCAAATTTCAAATCCAGCATGGTATTGCGCCAGAACAAAGCCGAAGCACGAACACATCGCGGCGGCCAATGTCAGCAAATATTTGGGTCTGGAAGTTTTCCACCCCCGTTTGCGGATGGAGAGGGCGACGCGGCGGGGCGTCGTGCGGGTGGTGGAGTCGCTTTTCCCCTGTTACATTTTTATTCGTTGCATTCTTGAGAATCGGGCGGATGAAATCCGCCACGTTACGGGCATCAGCAGCCTGGTGCATTTCGGGCGGAAGATTCCGGCGGTGCCGGACAGCGCGATTGAGGAATTGAGGCAATGCTTTGAGTCTGAACAACCCATGATCGTTCGCGACGGCGTGGTTCCCGGGGCTGAAGTGACCATTGTCGAGGGGGCTTTTTTTGGATTCTCCGGGATGGTGGTTCGCGCATTATCAGCGGGGCAAAGGGTACAGATTCTGCTGGATTTTCTGGGTCGGGTAACTCTGACAGAAGTGGATCGAAAGTCGTTGAAGCCTGAGAACCGGCGGGTGGCAGACCTCCTGCCGTTGCTGGCAACGACCGATGCGACGGACGTTGCCGCTGTGAGTTAACCTGTCTCGTCAGGATAGTGATTATATGAGGATATGGGAAAAAAGGGATCAAGCGAAAAGAGATGGTGAAATGACCTCCGCCATCAAGTGCGGAGCTTTGCGCCAAAATTCGACGGCGGTTCAACGTGGAATTGAGGGGAAACACCCCGGCAGTTTAGTGTTGAGTCGTTTGGCACACGCAAAAATCGAGCGACCCTGGCCGGGCCTGTTGTGGGCATTCGGCCTCCACCACGGATCAAAATGCTAAAGCCACACGAGGCATCTTCCATCGGCATTGATGATTCCACGCGCGAAGAGCGGCAACGCCCCTTGCCCGTTGCCGTCCGGGACCCGCTCCCCTCGTGGAAACGGATTCTTGATGTCACCTGTATCGTGCTGGCCCTTCCCGTGCTCGTGCCCTTGGGCCTGCTCACCGCCGTCTTTATCAAATTAGTTTCTCCCGGCCCCGCCTTTTTCCTTCAGCGGCGCATCGGCGCTTTCGGGAAAGGCTTCATGTGTTTGAAGTTCCGCACCATGAAGATCAATGCGGACACCAGCGTGCATCAGGACCATCTCAAGCACTTGATAACCTCCAACCACCCCACCAGGAAACTGGACTGCGGCGGTGACAGCCGGCTCATTTTCGGCGGTTTGATTCTCAGGTCTCTCGGCGTGGACGAACTGCCTCAACTGATCAACGTTTTGCGCGGTGAAATGAGTTTGGTTGGCCCCCGGCCCTGCATGCCGTATGAATTCGAGTTGTTCCTCCCGCGCCACAAACGGCGCTGCGAAGTTCCTCCGGGCCTGACGGGACTGTGGCAAATCAGCGGCAAGAACAAAACGACCTTCGAGGAACAGATCGATTTGGATCTCCATTATGTGGAGCATAAATCCCTGTGGCTCGATCTCAAGATTATTGCTTTGACCATTCCGGCCATTTTGACCCTCGTTTGGGAAATGACAACAGGACGCGCCAAAAGGGCCTCGGTGGCTCCTGAGAAGCCATTGAAAATTTCCCCATGAAAACGGCCCGGGCAGGCGCATCGGCATGGTTCCTGCTGGCTGCTAAATAGCTCAACAATTCACAAATTGGAGAAAATATGAAACGAATTAAAGTTGGAGTAGTTGGCTGTGGTTATTGGGGGCCAAATCTCGTGCGCAATTTCCGGTCTTTGCCCGAATGCAGCTTGGAGATGATGTGCGACTTGAGCCAGGAGCGCCTCAAGCACCTCTCCGCCTTGTATCCCGAAGTCAAGGGCGAAAGAGATTATGACCACATGCTCAACGGCGTCGGCGTCGAGGCCATTGTTATTGCCACCTCGGTCAAACTGCATTACTCCATGGCCAAGGCCAGTTTGCTGGCGGGGAAACACACCCTCATTGAGAAGCCCATGGCGGCATCCTCCGCGGAGTGCGCCGAGTTGGTTGAAATTGCCCGCAAGCAGGGTGTCGTTCTCATGGTTGGGCATACTTTCCTCTATTCGCCCGCAGTCCGGAAGATCAAGGAGATTGTGGATCGCGGCGAACTGGGCGAGATTCGTTACATCTGCGCCCGCCGCCTCAACCTCGGCCTGTTCCAAAAGGACATCAACGTTGCCTGGGATTTGGCCCCGCATGACATCTCCATCATTCTGCATTTGCTGGAAGAGCAGCCTTACAGCGTCAACTGCCGCGGCAGCGCCCACGTCACTCCGGGCGTTGAAGACGTGACTTCCATGAGTCTGAGTTTTCGCAAGGACCGCTCCGCCATCATTCACAGCAGTTGGCTGGATCCGCGCAAAGTCCGGGAAATGACCATCGTTGGCAGCAAACGCATGATCGTTTATGACGATGTTGCGCAGCAGGAAAAGATCAGGATTTTTGACGCGCGCGTCGAGCGGCCGCCGCACTACGACACCTTTGCGGAGTTTCACTACGCCTATCACTACGGTGATACCTACGCCCCCTACCTCAAACAGGAAGAACCCCTCAAAACCGAATGCCAGCATTTCTTGGAATGCATCCACCACGGCAAAGAGCCATTGACCAGCGGAGAACAAGGGTTGGAACTGGTCAGGATTCTGGAGGCCTCCTCCGAATCATTGAAGCTGGGCGGCAGTCCCGTCCAATTGGCTCCCCAAACCTCCCCGCAACTAATCCCCGCTGATGGCCTGACCCATCCCCAGGGCAGGACCAGCAAGCAAACAGACCCCAAGTGGCCCGTTCCGGTCACCCGCCCCGAGGCCGCACGCGTGATTCTCTAGGCGCGGTGTCGGGCATCATGTCTCATTCCCCACTCTACCAGCGGATAGCGCCCGATGTTAAAATGGGCAAAGGCGTCCGCATTTACGCCTTCACCAATCTATACGGATGCGAAATCGGGGACGACGTAAAGATCGGCACCTTCGTTGAGATTCAAAAAGGAGCCCGCATCGGTTCCCGCTGCAAAATTTCCAGTCACACCTTCATTTGTGAAGGCGTGATTTTGGAAGACGATGTCTTTGTTGGTCATAATGTCACTTTTATCAACGACCTCTATCCCCGGTCAACCAACGGCGCTGGCACCCTTCAAACTGAAGCGGATTGGAAATGCATTCCGACTTGTGTCAAACAGGGCGCGTCCATCGGTTCCGGAGCGACGCTTTTATGTGGCATCACAATCGGGCCGGGAGCCCTGGTCGGCGCAGGCAGCGTCGTGACCCGCGATGTTCCTGCCGGCGCGATCGTCGCGGGTAATCCCGCCCGTGTCATCAAAACGGCCAGGCCGCCTGGCCAATAGGCATACTGTTTATGAAGGTTCCATTTCTGGATCTCAGCGCCCATCACCAACCCATGCGCGAGCAACTTGACGCCGCCATCCGCGACGTCATTGACAGCAACGCGTTTGCCAGCGGGCCTTTTGTCGCTGCTTTCGAGCGTGAATTCGCCCAATACTGCGGTTCGGACTTTGCCGTTGGCGTGGGCAGCGGCACTGATGCTCTTTGGCTCAGTTTGCTGGCCTTGGGCGTCGGCCCCGGCGACGAAGTCATCACGGTGCCCAGCACTTTCATGGCCACTGCGGAGGCCATCAGTTGCTGCGCGGCGCGGCCCAAGTTCGTGGATATTGACGAGCGCACTTACACCCTGGATCCGAACTTGCTCGAAGCCGCCATCACCCCCAAAACCAAAGCCATCATTCCCGTTCATCTCTTCGGCCAGTGCGCCGACATGGATCCGATTCTTGAAATTGCGGCCCGGCGCGGCATCCCCGTCGTTGAAGACGCCTGCCAGGCGCACGGCGCCCTCTACAAGGGGCGCAAAGCCGGCGCCATGGGGGTGGCCGGTTGTTTCAGCTTTTATCCCGGCAAGAACCTTGGCGCGTTGGGCGAAGCGGGCGCTGTCGTGACCGGTGATCAGGGATTGGCCGAAAAAATTCGGATTTTGCGCGATCACGGCCAACACCGTAAATACTATCATTCCAAAATCGGCTGGAACGCCAGGATGGATGGCATTCAAGGCGCCGTTCTCAGTGTCAAGCTCAAGCACCTGGATGTTGGCAATGTCAAGCGCCACTCCCACGCCCTGCTTTACGATCAGCTCCTCGGCGAAACCCTGGAAATCATCACCCCTTTCGAGGCGCCTTATGGACGCCATGTCTATCACGTTTACGCTGTTCGCGTCCAGAATCGCAATCAAGTTCTTCAGGCCATGTCCGACAAGGGGATAGGTTGCGCCATTCATTATCCGATCCCCGTGCATTTGCAGGACGCCTATCGTTTCCTGGGCTGCGAAAAGGGCTGCTTCCCGGTCGCCGAAACATGCGCGGAGGAGTTTCTGTCGCTGCCCATGTTCCCCGAGTTGACCCACGCGCAAATCCACGCCGTGGCTGATGAGTTAAAATTGTGCATCAGCAGCAGAAGGCCCGTCAGCAAGTGTCTAAAATGATGCCTCCGACCGAACATGAAGAAATCAAGCGATCATCCGACCAGTCCCTGCCTGAGGCGCCTGTCGTGGTTGATCCCTTGCGGTATCCGGGATGGGATTCGCTCTTGGCGGCTCATCCGCAGGCGTCAATTTTCCATGGAACCGGCTGGGCGCGGGTGCTCCAGCAAACTTACGGACATACCCCCGTCTATATTTGCCGTTTCGACGGCCAACAACTCGCCGGGTTGCTTCCCATCATGGAAGTCTCCAGCCGGTGGACGGGACGCCGCGGAGTTTCGCTTCCGTTCACAGATTTTTGTCCCGCGCTCAAAGCCGGGAACCAGGACGGCCGGGCGCTTTATGAGGCGGCCATGGACTCGGGCCAGCAACGACGATGGAAGTATCTTGAGTGCAGAAGCGCCAGTGATGGCTGGGTTGGCGCTTCGCCCTCGCTGGCTTTTTATGGCCATGTAATCGATCTTGCCGCCGGAGTCGATGACCTTTTCAAACGTCTCGACAGCGCCGTCAGGCGGGGCATTCGCAAAGCCGAGGCGGCAGGCCTGCAGGTCGATTTCAGCAGTAGTTCGGAAGCGATAGAGACTTTTTTCGCGCTGCATTGTCGGACGCGCCGCCGTCACGGGCTGCCGCCGCAACCATTCCGATTTTTCGGGAATATTCAGCGCCATGTCCTTGACGCGGGTCAGGGATTTGTTGCAACCGCGCGGTTGAAGGACCAGCCGCTGGCGGGGGCGGTTTTTTTTTGTCATGGCCGGCAGGCGCTTTACAAATTTGGAGCTTCGGATTATGCATTTCAGCAATTGCGGCCGAATCATCTGATGATGTGGGCAGCCATGCGACACTGCGCCACACGGGGAGTCTCGGCGTTGCACCTGGGCCGGACCTCTTTGGCCAACGAAGGCCTGCGGCGCTTTAAACTTTCTTTGGGCGCATCCGAGGAAACTGTGCGATATTGCAGATATGATTTTTCATCCGAACGATTTGTCAGCGACGTTGATCGCGCGGAAGGCTGGTTCAATCAGATCTTCGCGCGGCTTCCGTTGCCGCTGCTGCGTTTCGCAGGGAGGATTTTGTACCCCCATTTATCGTGAGCATAACACCGGCACATTTTTAGATTCATGAATCCAAAACAAGCAGCCCCGCCATCGCCAGGGATCACCTTGGGCGATGTTTACTACATTCTCTTCCGGCACAAATGGCTTATTGCCATATTGTCGCTGGTGGCCTTGACCACCGCCATTTTGGTGCGGGTCTTCTGGCCTGTGCCGTACCAGTCGGAGGCCAAGGTGCTGATCAAGTATGTCAAAGAAACCAAACCGCCGGAACAGACTGCGATTGACTCTCAAGTGACATCCCCGGACTCCCGCGGGGAGAACATCATTAATTCCGAGATTGAGATTCTTACCAGTTTGGACCTGGCCAATAGCGTGGTGGAAGTTCTGACCCCCGCCAAAATTCTGGCCAAAGCGGGCGGTGGAACCAACCGGTTCGAGGCCGCCTTCCTGATTAGAAACGGCCTGGTGGCAGGGGTAACCAATAAAAGCGACGTGATCGAACTGATTTTTTCCCACCCTGATCCTGACATGGTGCAACCCATCCTTGGCCAGATCATTGATACCTATCTGAAAAGACACAGCGAAATTCACCGTCCCGAGTTCAACGATTTTTTGACTCGCGAGACCGATGAGGTCAGGCACAAGTTGGATGAAACCGAAACACAATTGCGTGACGCGAAAAGCAAGGCCGGCATCATATCGCTTGATGACAGCAAGAAGACGATGGGAGAGATGATGGCGAAAATCCAACAGGAAATATACGACGCCGAAGCCCAAAGGGCGGATTACCAGCAAACGATAAAGGAAATGCAGAAATTCTTGTCCAAACCAGCCGTCGGAGCCGTTTCAACCAACGCGGGGCCTGCTGCCGGTGGAGCGGCGGCGGTCCCTCCTGACAAAGTGGCTGAATACCAGAGGATCTGTACCCAACTCTTCAGTCAGCAAGCCAAGGAACAGGAACTGCTCGGCATTTATACCACCAACTACCCCAGCGTTCAAGCTGCGCAAACGCAGGTCGCCAAAACCGAAGCGCTCAAAAAAGCGCTGGAACAGAGTTTTCCCGGCTTGCTGGCCATGCAACCTGTTGAGGCGAAGGGAACGGCAACCGCCCCGGACCCGGCGCTTGCTTTGAACGAGGAAATCATCAAAGCAGAAGCCCTGGAGGCAAGAATCAAGGTTCTTACCAACGAAATGGCCGAGGTTCGAAACAACGCCGCGGTCATGGCTGGGCAGGAGGGCACTATTTTGCAGTTGCAGCGGGACCGGGATCTCGAAGATGCCGAGTTCTCCTACTATTCAAGAAGGCTGGAAGAAAGCCGCGCCAATGAGGTTTTGGGACCGGGCAATTCCAATATCGGGGTGGTGGAAACGCCAACGCCCCCGGCGAGGAATCTGAAAAAATTCAATAAAATAGTCGCCGGAATTTTCTTTGGGGGTCTTGCTTTTGCGTTGGCGTTGCCCTTCTTTATTGAGCTCTATTTGGATCGGTCACTCAAGCATCCGTTGGAGGTCCAGGCCACGCTCGGATTGCCCTTCTTCATCTCCATTCCGCAAATGAATGGAAATGGCGGACCGCGCGCCCTCAAAGGAGCAAGAAAGATTGCGCTCCTGCCCGGCAAGACCGGGGAAGCCGGCGACCAACAGCCCGCCCCACAGACCAACGGACACCTTGCTCTCTGGGACAAGAGTCACAGCTTGCAGCCATTTTACGAGACGCTGCGCGACCGGCTGATGACTTATTTTGAAATGGTTAATCTCACCCACAAGCCGAAATTGGTCGCTGTGACAAGCTGTGCCGCGGGCGCTGGCGTCACCAGCACCGCTGCCGGCCTGGCTTCATCCCTTTCTGAAACGGGCGACGGCAATGTTTTGCTGGTCAATATGAATGTCCGCGACGGCGAGGCCCATCACTTCTACAAGGGCAAACTCAATTGCGGTCTGGACGATGTGTTCGAAAAGGGGACACCTGAAAACGCCCTTGTGCAGGGTCATCTTTATGTGGCCAAAGAACTGCCCGAAGACGACCGGCTCCCCCGCGTTTTGCCCAAACGATTCAATCATTTGCTGCCCAAGATGAAGGCCAGCGACTTCGATTACATTATTTTCGATATGCCGCCGGTCAGCCAAATCAGCATCACCCCCAGGCTCGCCCGCTTTATGGATATGGTATTGCTGGTCATTGAATCGGAGAAGACCGATCGCGATGTCGCCAAGCGTGTTGCCGCCATGCTCTCCGAGAGCAAAACGAACGTGGGAATCGTCCTCAACAAGAATCGTTCCTACCTGCCGCGACGGCTGCACCAGGAGGTTTAGCTCCATTTTTCACCTCAGACTGTGATTCGCAATAGATTCTATTACGGCATCAAGCCGCTGCTCCCGCCTTTTGCCCGCCTGGGGATTCGGCGTTGGTTCGCCCTCAGAAAGCGCCCGCATGTGTCGGACATTTGGCCGATTTTGCCAGGCTCCGAACGGCCGCCAAATGGCTGGTCCGGCTGGCCCCACGGAAAGAAATTTGCTTTCGTCTTGACGCATGATGTCGAAGGAGCGGACGGGGTGGCCAAATGCCGGCAATTGATGGAGCTGGAAATGAAATGGGGATTTCGCTCCTCTTTCAACTTTATTCCCGAAGGAGACTATCGGGTCGACCGTGAACTGCGGGAATGTCTCACTCGCAACGGATTTGAAACAGGCATCCACGATTTGCATCACGACGGCAGGCTTTATCAAAATCGACACCGTTTCGCCCAGAAGGCCGTTCAGATCAATCAGCATCTCAAACTCTGGGGCGCCGTGGGTTTTCGTTCAGGCTTCATGCTGCATAACTTGGAATGGCTGCTTGATCTTGACATCCAATATGATGCTTCGACATTCGATACCGATCCCTTTGAGCCCCAGCCAGACAATTCAGGGATCATCTTTCCCTTTTGGGTTCCAGGGATGGCAGATAAAGGTTATCTGGAACTGCCTTATACGCTGCCACAAGACTCGACACTGTTCCTTTTGCTCGGAGAGACTTCGCCCCACATCTGGTTTCAAAAACTCGATTGGATCGCTCAGAACGAGGGAATGGCCCTGATCAATGTGCATCCGGACTACCTTCGCTTTGCGGGAGAGCCGGTCACGAGCCGCACTTATCCGGCGGCATTTTATGAGAGTTTTCTGCGACATGTGGCCGAGCGATACGCCGGGGCGTACTGGCATGTGCTGCCGAAGGATCTGGCTGCCTGGCATCTGAACAGAAATGCGCCGGTCACGGAAAGAACGGGACAGCGTTGTGCCGCGGCGGATCGGAGGTTTGTGCCAGTGTTGCCCGCCAATCAGCCGTTTAAGTCGATGCGGGCAGCGGTCATCTTGTATGCCGATTATGCTTCAGACGCGCGCCCGAGAAGAGAGGCTGAATCCCTGGTCAAGAGCGGCATGGAGGTTGATGTCATCTCCCTCCTTGAGGATGGCGGTTTCAACTTCCGCGACAAGATCGATGGAGTCAATGTATTCGAGATCCCGTTGAAGCGGCGAAGGTCGAGCAAGGTTATATATGTCATTCAATACACTTGCTTTTTTGCGGCTTCGTTTCTTCTCTTGTCAACATTGGCCTTGAGAAGGCGCTATCGGCTGGTGCATGTGCATAACATGCCGGATTTCCTGGTGTTCAGCGCCTTGCTGCCGCGCCTGCGTGGGGCAAAGGTTATCCTGGATCTGCATGACCCCATGCCAGAGTTGTTCCGCAGCATTTATGACTTTCCCGAAGACCATTGGTTGCTGCGATGGCTCAAGAAGATAGAGAGGCGGAGCATCGCCTTTGCTGATCTGGTGCTTACGCCAAACAAGGCCTTCAAGGAACTTTTTGTCTCCCGAAGCTGCCCGCCGGAGAAGATCCACACAGTAATGAACTCGCCGCATCAGACGATGTTCAATCCGGAGATATGCGTTGTCCGGTCTCAAATGCCCCGGAATGGATCATTCACAATAATGTATCATGGCCTCCTGGTGGAGCGTCATGGCTTGGATTTGGCTGTTTATGCGATGGCCAAGGTTGTTCAGCGGGTGCCTAATATTAAATTGAATATCTATGGCAAGCCAACCGATTACATGGACGGCGTGATGAAACTCGTTCGGGACTTGGGGTTGCAAGACGTCGTCAAATACCAGGGTTTCAAGTCTTTGCGCGAAATTGCGCAGGCCCTGACCACGATAGATTTGGGATTGGTTCCCAACCGCTTGAATTCGTTCACGCAGATCAATCTGCCCACGCGCATCTTCGAATGTCTGGCCATGAACAAGCCAGTCCTTGTCCCCCGGACACCGGGTATCAGAGACTATTTTACCGACGAAAATATTCTGTTTTTTGAGCCGGGAAACATTGACGATCTCGCCGGAAAAATTGAATGGGCCTATCAAAATCCAGCAGCATTGAAACGAATAATGGAGGGGGGGCGGGAGGTGTACAAAAAACATTGCTGGGACTTGGAGGAAGATCGATTCACCGCGTTGGTGCAAAACCTGACTGCTCGTGGTCCGGTTGAGATGCTTGTTCCAGCGGCAGGACGCCCAACCCCTGTGGCGACCGTTTCCAAGGAGAGGGCGCTGCAAGGCAAAAGGGCGATCGTGATGCTTTTTTCCTATTATCCTTCCGACGCCCGCCCGCGTCGAGAGGCGGAATCGCTGGTCCAATGCGGCATGGAGGTCGAACTAGTCTGCCTGAGAGAGAAGGATGGTGAGGCGGCGCATGAGAAGATCAACGGCGTCAGTGTCCGCCGCGTGGGGATGGTGCGACGGCGCGAGGGCAGGCTCACGTACCTCATGCAGTACAGCGCGTTCACGGGATGGTGCGCCTTGATCGCGGCGAGACGGTGCCTGAGCAAACGCTATGATTTGGTGCATGTCCATAATATGCCAGACTGCCTGGTTTTCAGCGGGCTGATTCCCAAGCTGCTCGGAGCGACCGTGGTTCTGGATTTACACGACCCGATGCCGGAATTGATGATGGCCATCTTTAAGCTTCCGGCGCAGCACTGGCTGGTGCGCCTGCTGCGGTTCCAGGAGAAGGTCAGCTTGCGATTTGCGGACGCGGTTGTGACGGTCAATCTGGCGTGCGCCAAGATTTTTGCGGAGCGGAGTTGCCGGCAGGAAAAGATCCAGGTGATCATGAATTCGCCGGACGAAAAGAAGTTTGGATTTGAGCCGATCCGGGATTCGCCCCGGTGGACGGCGGCAAAACCTTTCGTGCTGATGTATCACGGCTCGATAGTGGAGCGCCATGGGCTGGACCTGGGGATTCGCGCGCTGGGAATGGCGCGAAAAAAAATACCCAATGCGGAACTGCGGATTTGCGGAAGTCCAAACTCGTTTTGGGAGGGAATCTTGCAGTGGCCGGAGCGCGAGCGGGAAGGGGTCCGCTTCCTGGGGCCGAAAACGCTTGAGCAGATCATCCAGGAAATCGAACAGTGCGACGTAGGGATCATTCCCAACCGGAAAAGCGTTTTCACCGAGATCAACACCCCGGTGCGCATCTTTGAATACTTATCCCGCGGCAAGCCGGTCATCGCTCCGGAGGCGATGGGTATTACGGATTATTTCGGCCCGGAGGACCTCATTTTCTTCCGGCTGGGGGATGTGGCCGATTTGGCGGACAAGATTATTTACACTTACTTCCATCCCGATGAAGTCAAGAGGATGGTGCAACGGGGCCAGCAAATCTATCTGGATCACAAATGGGCCACGCAAAACGAGCGTTATACCAGCCTGATAGCCGGGTTGCTGAGTGGCGAGTCCGCCACCGTTGCGCTGCGTTCCGAGGGGGCGGCCGCCACCGAGGAATCCTGAACGCGCCCAATATGATTGGAGTTCTTGCCGACGGCCCCGAAGCTGGATTGATTGAGGAGTTCTTCGAGCTGTTCAAGACGCCGTGGGGGCTTTATCGCGAGGGGGGCGGGTTTGATGTAGTGATCTGTAGCGGTGACCGGCGCCCGGATCATCCTGCGAAACTGGTCTTGATTTACGGGAGCGAGGAAACCGACTGGGACCGGTTGCATGGATTGCGGGTTCGTTCGCGCGGGGTTGAGACGATGCTGCCTGGTCCGTCCGGGGAGATTCCGGTTTATGAAAGGTGGAGCACGTTTGAAGGAACGGGCGTTTCACTTTTGACCGATCCCAGAAGCTCGGAAGCGCTGGCGTTTGAGCTGCCGGCCCCGTCGGGAAGGGTGGTGCGGTTGGGTTTCGATTTGTTCAGGGAAATCCGGCACTTGTTGACGGAGGGGCAACCTGTTTGTCATGCTGCCACGCCGACGGTGGAGATGCACATTGATTTGTTGCGCCGGTTGATTGTGGGCAGCGGCATCCGGCTGGTGGAAATTCCGCCGGTTCCGGCAGGCTATAATTTCATTGCCTGTTTGACGCATGACGTTGATCATGCAGAGGTGCGCAGGCACAAATGGGATCGCGCTCTGGCGGGTTTTCTTTACCGGGCGACGTTCGGTTCTTTATTGGATTTTTGCGTGGGGCGGCGGTCCTTGGGGGATTTGGGGCGCAACTGGGCGGCGGTGGTGAAGCTGCCTTTTGTTTTTTTGGGTGTGGCGAAGGATTTTTGGCTGCCCTTCGAGCGGTATCTGGAGATTGAGAAGGGGCTGGTTTCGACCTTTTTTTTTACTCCCCGGAAAGGCGAGGCGGGCTTGAACTCCAAGGGCGAGGCGGTGGCGATGCGCGCGGCCCGTTACGATTTGGCGGATCTTGTTCCGGAGTTGGCGCGCCTGACGGCAGTCGGCGACGAAATCGGGCTGCACGGGATTGATGCCTGGCGGGACGCGGTCAAAGGCCGGGAGGAACGGGAACGCATCGCCCAGTTGAGCGGGCAGAAGGAGATGGGGGTGCGCATGCATTGGCTGTATTTTGATCAAAATGCGCCGGCGCGTCTCGAAGAGGCGGGTCTGTCCTACGACTCAACCAGTGGCTATAACGAAACGGTGGGATACCGGGTCGGAACGACGCAGGTGTTCAAGCCATTGGGCCTCAAGCGGTTGCTGGAATTGCCGATGCATGTGATGGACACGGCGTTGTTTTATCCGTGTTACCGCAATCTATCGCGGCAGGAAGCATGGCCGGTGGTGGAAGATCTTGTGCGGAAGGCGGAGCATTTCGGGGGTGTTCTGACCGTCAACTGGCATGATCGGAGCGTCGTTCCAGAGCGGTTGTGGGGCGGATTTTACATTGATTTGCTGGCGGACTTGAAACAAAATCGGGCATGGTTTGCCACGGCGGCGGACACGGTTTCATGGTTTCGCATGCGCCGTGCCGCTTTGATTGAAGGCCTCTCTTTTGAAAACGAAACTCTGACTGTGAAAGCTCAACTTAAACCAAAGGACCATCTGCCTGGGCTGACTATTCGTGTTCATAATCCTGCGTCCGGGGCGGATTTTCTCCACAAGCCGGGCGGGCTTGCGCAGTTTGTGGACGCTCCGTTGTGTGAGCACACCAAGATCGCCGTCGCGGCCTGAATCTTGTTATCGGAATACCGTGAACCCGAACTGCCAGTTTAGCTGATGCCATGACATGGTTAACCTCTATGAAAGAACAGTCGGAATCAGAAATAAAGTCGAAAACGATCAAACTGGCGCAACTGGGATGCGGTTATTGGGGACCGAATCTGCTGCGCAATTTTTCGGCGGTGCCAGGTTGCGCGGTCAAGTATGTGGTGGATCCGAGCGCCGAACGGCGGGTGTTTGTGGGCACAAACTTTCCGCGGACCACCCCTCTTGATTCATTTCAGCCCGTTTTTGATGATCCGGAGGTTGAGGCTGTTATTATTGCCACGCCCGCGGCCACGCATTTCGCGCTAGCCAAACAGGCGCTTTTGGGCGGCAAACATGTTTTAGTGGAGAAGCCCCTCGCCACCACCGTGGCCGAGGTGGATGAACTGGGCCGGATCGCCGCCCCCGGCAAACGAGTGGTCATGGCGGGCCACACTTTCATTTACAACACGGCGGTTCGTTATGTCAAAACGCTGATTGACAACAAAGAGTTGGGGGAAATCCGTTATGTTTACAGCCAGCGCCTGAACCTGGGGCGCATCCGTTCTGATATCGATGCCCTCTGGAACTTCGCGCCGCATGACATTGCGATCATCCAATATTGGCTGGGCAACCCGGAGCCGCTCCGGGTCTCCAGGCAGGGCATGGCCTACATGCAGGAAGGCATTGAGGATGTCTGCTTCCTTAGTCTTGAATACCCAAACAAGGTGATCGCCAACATCCATGTGAGCTGGCTGGATCCGCAAAAGGTTCGCAAGATGATCGTGGTTGGCTCGCAGAAAATGGTCGTCTATGACGACGTCATCGAGGACAAGATAGCGATTTACGACAAAGGGATTGACCGGAAATCCATTTTGGGGGAGAACATGGATTTTGATCAACCCAGGCCCCCGGAGTTCAATTATCGGAGCGGGGACATTCTGTTGCCGCAAATCCGCTTTACGGAACCGCTTCGGGTTGAAGCGGAGCATTTTATTGACTGCATCCGGCGTTCGCAAACTCCGCTGACTGGCATCAGCCATGCCCGGACGGTGGTCTCAATTCTGGAGCGGGCCTCCGTGGGACATCCTTCCTGACCTATGGCCAAACCCAAGATTCTTTCCGTCGCGATCGTCGGCGTCGCCTTTGGCGAAAATGTGACTGTCATCGAACCGTCCAACCTCTACGGTTGCACCATCGGCGACGGTACTTGTGTCGGCCCTTTTGTCGAAATCCAACGCGGCGCCATTATCGGCAAACGCTGCAAAATCCACTCCCACGCTTTTATTTGTGACCTTGTGGAAATCGGTGATGACTGTGTTGTGTCTCACGGCGTCATGTTTATTAATGACCCATTCAAAATAGGCGGACCGGCCAACCGAAAACGCGAACTGTGGCGTCCCACCAAAATTGGCAATCATGTCAGCATGGGAACCAACTCCACCATCCTGCCGGTAACAGTTTGTGACCATGTTGTCATTGGCGCCGGGTCCGTCGTGACCAAAAACATCGAGGTTGCAGGCATCTATGCCGGAAACCCAGCGAAGCTTCTGCGCCGTCTATGAGGTTTAACCTTTTATGAAGATACCGTTCGTCGATCTGCACGCTCAGTACCAGAGCATCAAGCCGGAAATCGATGCCTCTATCGCTGAAGTTATTGCCCAATCGGCCTACATTCGCGGGCCGCATGTGGAGCGCTTCGAGAAGGTCTGGGCGGACGCTGTTGGCGTAAAACATTGTGTCTCGTGCGCCAACGGAACCGATGCTCTCTACATTGCCATGCGCGGGTTGGGGGTCAAAACCGGCGACCAGATTATCACCACCGCCCATTCTTGGATTTCCACTTCCGAAACGATTACCCTGGCTGGCGCTCGCGTCGTCTTCTGCGACACTGAGGCTGACACCTTCAACATCAATCCCGCCCTGATCGAATCCAAAATTACTCCAGCTACCGTCGGCATCATTCCGGTACATCTTTTCGGCCAGCCGGCAGACATGGATGCCATCATGGCCATCGCCGCCAAACACAAACTCTGGGTGATCGAAGACTGCGCCCAGGCCCACCTGGCCCGCTACAAAGGCAAACTGGTGGGGACTTTTGGAAATGTAGCTGCCTTTTCCTTCTATCCTGGCAAGAATCTCGGCGCCTATGGCGATGCCGGCTGTGCCGTCACCAACGACGACCGCCTGGCCGAGTTCATGGCCACTTTCGCGCGCCACGGCGGCAAAGGCGAGCATGTCATGGAAGGCATCAACAGCCGCCTCGATGGCATCCAGGCCGCGGTTCTCCTGGCCAAGCTCCGTCACCTGAAGAACTGGACCGAGGCGCGTCGCGCTGTCGCAGCCCGCTACAACAAACTGTTGACAGGAGTCCCCGGCCTCGTCATTCCAAAAGTTGGCCCCAATCGCGACCATGTTTATCATTTGTATGTGATTAAAAGCAACCAACGGGATGTTTTGAGAAAACACCTGGCCGGCGCCGATATTGCGACCGTCCTCAACTATCCGAAGGCGCTGCCGTTCTATCCCGCCTACGCTTACCTCAAGCATTCCCCCGCCGATTTTCCGGCGGCCTATTCGAACCAATCCGCGATTCTTTCGCTGCCCATTTACCCGGAAATGACAGACGAGATGGTTGAATATGTCGCCGGCCACATTAAATCCTGCTTGTCGTGATATGGGCCAAGCTGTAAAATCAGTTCTAGAGATGCCTGCTCCGAGGCCGCTGTCAATCATTCACGAATGACTACTTCAAGAACTCAGTCGACTGGTTCATCATCGTTGCGGATTGCCGCCAGCCTGGACAAGGTCCAGAAATGGGTTGAAGATCATGACTATAAGGGCTATGAGCCCTTTGATGGATTGTCTTCCTGGACGCGGATTTTCGCCTTCGGCAACCTCTTTGGCGAGCGGTTACTGCAGCAATTGGTGCGGCAGTCGCCTCTCAATTTGCGGCCGCTTTTGGGGATTCGGCCGCAGGAGTCGACTAAAGGGCGCGGCTATATGGCGGCCGGTTATATCCTTCGCTACCGCACCACGGGGGATCGAGCCTATTTGGGAAAGGCGGAAATGTGTTTGGACTGGCTGGACAAGAACAAGGTACCAAAGTTCAGCGATCACAGTTGGAGCAACTGCTTCGATTTTTCCAGCCGCGGCGGAAAATATACGCGGCACGATCCGATTATCGTGTGGACCAGTCTCATCGGCCATGCTTATTTGGACGCCTTCGAGGCGACGGGTGAGAAACGATGGCTGCAAATTGCGGACAGCGCCTGCCGTTGGATTGTCAAATTGCCACGTGAAAAGACCGAGAGCGGCGATTGCGTGAGCTATTTGGCGTTCGTCCAGTCCTCCATTCACAACGCCAACATGCTGGGCGCCGGCTTGCTCGCGCGCACGGCCAAACACACGGGCAACGCTGAATACGTGAAAATCGCCCGTTCGGCGATGCTGTACAGTTGTTCCCGCCAGTTGTCCAATGGCGCATGGTGGTACGCGGAAAATCCCATGTATCATTGGATTGATAATTTTCATACCGGTTACAACCTGAACAGTCTCAAATACTACATCGATTCTACTGGCGATGAGACTTGGCGCAAGAACCTTCAGGCGGGTTTGCAGTATTATAAGGCCCATTTTTTTGAAAGCAATGGCTGCCCCAAGTACTACCACAATCGTTGTTATCCCATAGACATTCAATGTGCAGGCCAGTCGGTGGAGACTTTGGCCGTGTTTTCGGAGCTGGATGCGGCATGTCTTGACCTTGCAGTCAAAGTGGCCCTTTGGGTGACTGAGAACATGCAAGCCAACGACGGTCATTTTTATTATCGAATCTACCCGCTGATGAAGGCCAAAACCGCCATGCTGCACTGGGGACAGGGCACCATGTACAAGGGGTTGGCCCAACTGGCCAGCGAACTCCAGCGCGCTGCGTCCGGGCAACCATTGTTTAAGGGATGACCAAAGGGAAAAGGAGAACTCCCGCTCCATGCCGAGCGACCGTCTTAAATACGCGCTGATCACAGCCGCGCGCAACGAGGAAGCCTTCATTGAGAATACGATCAGGTCTGTAGTGGCTCAAACAGCGCTCCCGACCAGATGGATAATTGTTAGTGACGGTTCAACCGACGAGACAGACAACATCGTAAAAAAGTACGCGGTGCAATACGACTGGATTGAGTTGGTGCGCATGCCCGAGCACCGGGAACGTCAATTTGCAGCCAAGGTTCAGTGTCTTCACGCAGCATGGGAGAAATTACGGGGGATTGAATTCGATGTTATCGGCAACCTGGATGCCGATATTACGTTTGAACCTGATTATGTGGTGTTTCTCCTAGACAAGCTGGCCTGCGATCCTCGTTTGGGCGTTGTTGGAACGAGGTTTACGGAGCATGGGCGGCAGATTTATAAATACAAATTGATGAATGAGAAGCACGTTTCCGGGGGCTTCCAGGTCTTCCGCCAGGCGTGTTTTAAGGAGATCGGCGGCTATTTGCCGATGAGGTATGGCGGGGAGGATTGGGCGGCGGTGACGAGCGCGCGCATGAAGGGATGGCGAACGCAAAGCTACACCGAAAAACTCTTCACGCACCACCGGCCAATGGGAACGCATGGTCAGACTATTTTGAAAGCCCAGTTCCGCCTGGGTGAGCAGGATTATCTCACAGGTGGACATCCGGTCTGGCAAGTGTTCAGGTCTGTGTTTCAAATGTCACAAAAACCATATATCGCGGGCGGCTTATGCCTGCTCCTTGGCTTCACTTGGGCCTTTGTGCAAAGGATGGAGCGGCCAGTGCCAAACGATCTGATGTTGTTCCATCGCTGCGAACAAATGGCGCGTTTGCGCCGCCTGTTGCTGCCGTGGGCAAAGCGCGCCCAACCCGAATAAGTCGCAAGATATGAATAAGAACGAACTGCAATCGTCTGCCATCATTACGCCTTCTGAATGGGTGCTCGTCACCGGGGCGGGCGGTTTCATTGGCGTGAGGGTTGTGGATGCGCTTCTCAGGCGTGGCTGGACGAATATCACCTGCTTTGTCAGACCATCCAGCGACGTGGACTCGTTACAGCGTGTGTTGAATCAACATCCCGCCTCCAAGGCGGAAATCATTTCGGGCAACTTGTTGTCGCGCGAAGACTGCGCCCGCGCGGCCAAGGGCGCCAAGGTTGTCTTTCACTTGGTTACCGGCCGGGGCAAGTCTTTTCCGGGATGTTTTCAGAATTCGGTGGTCACGACTAGAAATTTGCTCGATGCTTTGGTGACGGAACGCTCTGTGATTCGCCTCGTCAATGTAAGCACATTTGCCGTCCACTCAAACATGAACCTCAGACGGGGCGCCGTTCTGGATGAAAGTTGTGAGATTGAAAACAATTTGGAAGAGCGATACGACGCTTATGTCTATGCCAAGCTGAAACAAGACGAACTGATCGAAGCCTATCATCAGAAACATGGCCTGCCCTACGTCACAGTCCGGCCAAGCATCGTGTTTGGTCCGGGCAAGAAAGCTATTCCCGGCGCAGTGGGGATCGACACGTTTGGCTTCTTTCTCCACCTGGGCGGCGGCAATCTGCTTCCCCTGACCTATGTGGATAATTGCGCCGATGCCATTGTTTTGGCCGGGTTGGTCAAAGGAATGGAAGGCCAGGTTTTTAATGTTGTTGACGACGAGCTTCCCACCAGCCGCTTTTTTCTGCGGAGCTATAAGCGCGAGGTCAGGAATTTTCGGTCATTTTCTGTCCCTTATTCGCTGTTTTATCTCTTTTGTTTTTTGTGGGAGCGGTATGCCAGAAGTTCGCAGGGACAACTGCCGCCTGTATTTAACCGGCGATTTTGCGCATTCATGTGGAAGCGCCATCGCTTTTCGAATCAAAAACTCAAGGAAAATTTGGGCTGGAAACCTGAAGTTCCCATGACCGAGGCTCTCCAACGCTATTATGCCTACCAGAGGAGCGGCAGCAGCCACTCATGATCAAAGCCGCGCTTATTGGCTGTGGCATGGTTGCCGACTAGCACCCGGCTCAAATCCAGAGGGTTCCCGGGACGGAAATCGTCGGAGTCTGCGACCCCGAGCCTCTTATGGCCCGGCTACTGGCCGACCGGCCGCATGTGCCGCGACCTTTTTCAAGGCCGCCATCTTGTCAGTTAAACTACACCCCAAAAGGGAACCTTGCCAATCAGTAGCGATGTTCGCTCATTACAGCTTTGCTTTCGATTTTTTGCGCCGCAAGGAAAAAATTGTTGGCAATCAGCGCGATTCGGCCGATGTAACTGACATGCGCGACTTTAAATCCTCTTCGCTCGAGCACGGCAGTCAGACTTTTTTTGTTGTAAAACCGGTAATGAGGGAACTCGGGATTGAAATGTTTTTCAAATTTGAAGAGCAACACGTAAAGGTTTTTGACCCGATTATGCATCGGGGTGGTGAGGATGAAATAACCCCCGATTTTCAGCACCCGGTTAATCTCATTGAGAAAGACGTCAGTGTGAGCGATGTGCTCGATTACCTCGCCTGCCCAAACTGCATCGAACATCCCATTCGGGTATGGGATTTTTTCTTGGCAATTTCCGACGACGAAATCAACGCCAGGCACTCTGCGGCGGGCATCGTCCGCGAGTTCAGGCAAAACTTCGATGCCATGCGGCTCGTGTCCAAGGCGTTGCAATTCCGCACAAAGGGCCCCGCTTTGGCAGCCAATATCCAGGACCGTTTGCTTTGGCCCCAGGCCGTTGATAAATCCCAGGGCGCGCTGGAGGCGTAGTTCCTTGGTTGGGTGTGTTAAGATTGTGTCAATTGGCATATTTAATAGTGAGTTGTCTAACAGAGAGTGTCAGGATTTAATTTTCGCATTAACATTGTTTATCTTAAGTTAAGCATGTTGCACATTAATTCTCGACATATTTTAACACATGAGCCAATGATCGCAAGGGAAAAACAACCGAAAAGCCGCGTCAAACAACGACCGCCTGTACCGGCAAGCATGGGGGCAAAGCCCACTTTAAGCCTGGAAAATCAGGCCGTAATTTTAGTAATCTGCTGCTTTGTCAACAATTGTGTTACACGGCTGGAAACGATTGACGAATACCTTGTGCGGCGGTATTTCGCCATTTCAAAAGAATGGGAGCACGACTCATGATTAAGGTCGCGCTTATTGGCTGTGGCATGATTGCCGACCAGCACCTGGCTCAAATCCAGAGGGTTCCCGGGACGCAAATCGTCGGAGTCTGCGACACCGAGCCTCTAATGGCGCGGCAACTGGCCGATCGCTTCCATGTACCAAGACATTTTTCGGATGTCTTCGAAATGCTCCAGGCGACCCGACCGGATGTCGTGCATATCACGACGCCAGCGCAAACGCATTTTCCAATCGGCCAACTCTGCCTGGAGGCGGGATGCCATGTTTACATGGAGAAACCGTTCACCGTCACCGTCCCGCAGGCCGAAGTACTGCTGGGTCTTGCGGAAGGCAAGGGTCTGAAAATGACCGTTGGCCACAACCTCCAGTTCAATCCCGAGGCGATTCGTATGCGCGAGCTTGTGAAGAGCGGATTCCTGGGAGGCCCGCCCACCCACATCGAGTGCATGCAGTGCTTCGGCCATGATGACCCGACGTATGGAAAAGCGCTCTTGGGCGACCGCACCCATTGGGTTCGATCCCTGCCAGGCTCGCTGCTCCAGAATCTAATCAGTCACGGCTTGGCGAAAATCGCCGAGTTTTTGCCCACCGACCGGCCCACAGTGATCGCTCACACTTTCTCCAGCCCCTATCTCAAGAAAATCGGGCAGAATGATGTGATTGATGAGTTGCGGGCCATCATCCATGACGGTGAGAACACCACGGCCTATTTCACTTTCTCGACCCAGCTTGGCGCCGGCAACAATCAAATTTGTCTTTACGGAAAGAAAGCGTCACTCATTGCCGACAGCGGCAATCGCATGCTCATTCCCATGCAGCCGGTTGGCTACAAAAGCTATCTGAGGTTTTTTCTGGCGCCTCTGATTTATGCCAGAGATTACCGCCGGAACTCATGGCACAACGTCAAACAGTTTCTCAAGAAGGACTTTCACATGGATTACGGCATGAAAATGCTCATTCAATCGTTTTATCAATCGATCCAGGATAAAACGCCGCCGCCGATCCCCTATCGGGAAATTCTGACCACGGCGCGGATGATGGATGACATATTCGCCCAGATCCGCAAAACCTCCTGAACGCGGCTCACTTGCCATGCCGATCACTATTCATACTGACTGCCGTTACTACAAGGGGAGCATGCCATGTGTCTTTCACAAAAAGGAGGGGCGACTCTGTGACAACTGTGCCGACTACGATCCTATTCACACCAGGATTCTGATTGTCAAACTCGCCGCGATCGGAGATGTGCTCCGCACCACCAGCATCTTGCCGCCGCTGAAAGCAAAGTATCCCGGGGCCGAGGTGACGTGGATTACCAAAGCCGCCGCCGCCCCCTTGCTGAAGAATAATCCTTTGGTGGATCGCGTCCTCACCGTCGAGGAGGATTACCTCGCGTACCTGAAAAACGAATCGTTCTCTGTCGGCATTTGCCTGGATGCAGACCAGCAAAGCGCCACCATACACAGCATTGCGCAATGTGAAGAGCGGTTGGGATTTTTGGCTGATCCGGCGGGCAAGGTTCAACTTGCCAACGACGCGGCCAGGGAATGGTGGCTGATGGGTGTCAATGACGGCCTGAAGAAGCAAAACCGCAAGACCTATCAGCAGATCATGTATGAGATTTGTGGTCTTCCGCTGCCCACCGTCCCGCCGCGCCTGCATCTGAATGATAATCACGAATCATTCATCCATGATCTCTGGCAACAGCCGTCGTTGCGAAATGCGACCCGCATCGTTGGGATCAACACCGGCGGCGGTGGCCGGTGGCAGCTCAAAAAATGGACGCTTGAAGGGTATGTCAACTGCATTAATCTCATCAAAGCGCAACATCCCGGCGTGGGACTGCTCCTGCTGGGCGGCCCGGAAGAAGTGGACCTCAACAACCGCATCCTTCATGCCGTGGGCGGGAAGGTGGTCGATGGCGGCTGCAACAATTCCCTCCTGCAATTTGCGGCGCTCGTCAAGGCCGTGGATGTGCTTCTCACTCCAGACAGCCTGGCCATGCATATTGGCGTCGCGCTCGAAAAGCCGACCATCGTCCTGGTTGGCCCAACCTCTCCGTGGGAACTCGATGTTTTTGGCCATGGCGGAATCCTCCACAGTGGGATCGAATGCCTGGCGTGCTACTTGTCGCGTTGCGACAAGAAGGTTAATTGCATGAATACGCTCTCGCCAGAATATGTCGTGGCCAAAATCAACGAATTCCTCCCGCGGAAATGAAAATACTGATGCTATTTCCCTACGCGCCGCAGCCCCCGCCGCTGGATCTGGGCGGCACCAAACGCAATCTGCCTTTCCTCCTGGAGTTGGTGAAATATCACGGCGTCTCGGTCCTTGCCTATGGCACGCCGGAAGAGGAGCAACTCTTCCGGAACAGTTACGGCGGTCTTTGCCATGAAGTGCGCTTTGTCAACCGTAAGCGCCCGCGCATCTTCAGCGCATTGCAACTGCTATGGCTGCTGGGGACCGGACGCAGTTCTTTTCGCATGTTGTACCGGCCCGCCATGCAGCAAACCATCGACCAGATGATCGCCGCGTGCCAGTTTGATCTGATTCATTGTTGCGTCCAAATGTTCGGCTGCTTCAGGTTCCCGGCCCATATTCCGGTAACCAGCGACACACACGAGGTCAAATACGATCTGTTGCGCCGCACGGCTGAAAACACGCGCAACCTTTTTCGGAAAGTATTGCTGTTTCTGGAATGGAGATTCGGGAAGATCGATGAGATCGAACTTTGCAAGAAGTTTGATCTTCTCATTACGACGACCGAAAGGGACTATCAGGTCTTTAGAAAAGACCTGCCGAACCACAACATGGCCGTTGTCCAGAACGGCGCGGGAAAGAGCTTTTTCGAGGATCTGGGCATCAAGCCGGAGCCATTCAGCATGGTTTTCACCGGCCTTTTCACCCATCTGCCCAATAGCGATGGGATAATCCACTTTCTTGACCATATTTTCCCGATTATCCGCGGGTTGGAACCCCAGGCCCGCATTTACGTCGTCGGCAGGAGTCCAACCCGGCAACTGCTGGCACGCGCGTCCGGGAACGTCATCGTCACCGGATTTGTGGATGATGTCCGGCCCTATATGGCCCGCTCCCAGGTGTTTGTCATCCCGCTTCTGGCCGGCGGCGGCATCCGTGGCAAAGCCCTTGAAGCCATGGCGATGAAAAGGCCGATTGTCACCACGACCATTGGAGTCGAAGGCATTCACCTCCGCCACGAGGAGTCGGCTCTCTTTGCCGACACGCCCGACACCTTCGCCAAGGCGGTGGTAAGGCTCTTTCGCGACCCCGGACTCCGGAAACGACTCGCTGACAACGCTTTCGCGACTGTTCAGCAGTCTTACAATTGGGAAGCCAAGGGAAGGGAACTGGACGGACTGCTTCGCTCCGTCGTCGAAGCCCGTGCGAAAGAGACCAGCCTGGACCTCTCGCCTGCGGCCGGCATGGCGCGGCGCGAAGTCCTCTGAATCGTCCACTTGCCGAACAAACAAAGCCGCTCGTAATTACCGCTTCACGTATTATGCCATACATTGCCCTTGTGGTCTGCCTCATTTTCGTGGCCAAGCTTTGGAAGGTGGACCGTGCAGCCTCGCCGGGTTTGTCCAAGGCTCTGTGGGTCCCCACCTTGTGGTTTCTCTATAGCGCCACGCGGCCATTGAACGAATGGTTCCAAGGCGGCCAATTCATCGAGGGCGGAGGGGGCGGAGTTGAATCCGGCAACGTTTTGGACAGATATTTTCTGAGCATTTTGCTGGTCATTGGCCTGGTGATTTTGAACAAGAGAAGGATCAATTGGCCGCAAACCATTAAGAACAACGCCTGGCTGTTTGCGCTCTTCTTTTTTATGCTGGTGAGCATTCTTTGGTCGGACTTTCCATACGTCTCCCTCAAACGATGGGTCAGGACGGCGGGCACCTCGATCATCGCCCTGGTCGTGCTCAGCGAGGGGGATCCCTATGAAGCCATGCATGCCATTCTTAGAAGAACGATTTATGTCGTGATACCACTCTCGATGCTGTTTGTGAAATATTTCCCCGTCCTCGGCGTTGGTTTTGGCCGATGGAGCGGACAGCCCTACTACCTGGGCGTCACGTTAAACAAAAACTCTTTGGGCGAGGTTTGTGCGATCTGGATGTATCTTTACATTTGGACTCTGGTCTGGAGACGGGACAAAAAGGAGGGCGCCCAGGCAGTCAGGGGCCAGACCGTATGTGAGTTGATCCTCGTGTTGATGACTCTTTACCTGATGAAAGGTCCTTCCGGTTACGGCGCTACTGGCGCCAGCTATAGCGCCACTTCCATCGCAGTGCTCGTCATGGGACTCGGCATCTTCTTCACCCTGCGGCATTTCAAGGCCCGTCTGGCGCAACTGGGCCGGTGGGCGGCAATGGCTCTGGTTGGGTATGCGGTGGTGGCGGTGGCGATGAATATGCTGGGTACTTCGCTGATATCCGTGGTCGCGCCGGTCCTGGGGCGGGACGCCACTCTTACAAACCGGACCGATGTGATTTGGGATGTGCTTCTTCCGATTGCCTGGCAGCATCCTGTGCTGGGATTGGGCTACGGGTCTTTTTGGATCAAGCCGGTTCCCAATCTAACTTACGCAGCCAACGAGGCCCACAATGGTTACCTCGATGTGTTCCTCGAACAGGGGGTCGTTGGCCTGATCCTGGTGGCCCTGGTGGCCGTGATGTACTTCAGGAAAGCCAGGAATGAGTTTCCCGACAACTTTCACTGGGCCGCATTTCGGATGTCTTATTTGGTCATGTTCCTGTTCCACAATTGGACAGAGGCCACTTTGCTGCGATCCACGGAGTTGTTGTGGAATATTTTCGTTCTTTTCACCGTGGTTTATCCCAAGGAATGGACTGGACGTGTTGACGACCGGCTCATCCCGGTGGAGGAAGAGGCGCTTTCGCCGGTGGCGGCCGCGCCGACGGCGTCACCGGCCAGGGAAACCATATCCGCCCTTGACAGCGGCATGGCGAATGCTTTAGGATTACAAGATGAATCTTGAAGCCAAAAATTTCAAATCCCGGTTGAGCGTGTGCGCGCAACGGCGCGAGTCGTTCCGCGCCCTCGTCCTGGCCGTGTTGTTGCCAGTGATGTTTCTTGCAACGCTCCCAGTTCAAGCCACAGTATATTACGTGGACGTGACGAACGGCAACAATTCATGGAGCGGAACAGCATCCAATTATGTTGGTGGAACAACCGGGCCGTGGTCAGATTTTACTCATGTTAATTATGGTGGAATTCCACAGCTTGTGGCAGGAGATGTTCTTTACGTCATGGCCGGAGTAATCAATGAGAATCCAAGCGCAAACTTTTCCGGCGGCGGTGAATTGCCAAGCAGCATAGCTAATATTGCTAATACATATGGCACATCAAACAATCCCATTACAATTTCGGCGTATCCAGGAGCATCGGTTATTTTTAGTAACTGTGGCCCTGGTAATGGATTTTCCTTTAAGAATTGCTGCTGGCTAACGGTGTCCGGGTTTCAGTTCACTAATTGTTATCGGCCCCCATCTTTTCAGTATTGCACCAACTGCGAGTTCTGTTCAAATTATTCAGGCGCAACCATTACTGGAAACGGTTCGTGGATGGAGACTTTTGGAATGTATAACTGGTGTTCTTCCAATTACATTCATAACAACACTTTTGCCCCGTCTCTTGGCCGAAACAACGGCTGCAATGACGGAGGCACACATGGTGCCAGCTTTGGCATGTTCTATGCCCAGGCAGGTTCAGGCAGCACCAACTGGGATACAGGAACTTTTGGCAACATCATTGAAAGTAACACATTTGGACTAGCTGGACATGACTGTCTTTCGGTGTATGGCCCCAGTAATGTAATCCAGAATAATTGGCTTTATAGTCCTCCTTGGATAAATACAGCCACGTTTGAGTGCTATCCTTGGACAAATGGAGGCAACGGCTATGTCGTGACCAATCCCATTTATTGGAGTTCTCGTGTTCTTGACGTAGGCGGAGGTGTTGGTGCTGGCAATCTAGTTCAAAGCAATACTATAACTTATGGTGGATGTGATCCCGACGGGCCGGGAGCTATTACTATGGACAATGGCGGATTTGAGATAGTAAGATTCAACACTGTTGTTGGAGCCTGTGGGAATTCAATCCAAGTTTATGGCAAGCGGACTGGCGGTGTTGCTGGATTGAACTATATCTATAATAATTCCTCCATGTTCAGTGGTTTTGGCCAGTCCTTTTACGTTAGTAATAATATAATAGCCAATTATGTAGTATCATCTTGGCCAATATGGCAAACCAGCATGGCTTTTGCCAGCACGAGCAATAATTATGTGGTTAACAATCTTGATTACTGGAGTTTTACTAACACCATTAATTGTTTTGATGGCTATTCAAAAGACATTTCCAGATGGGCAAACAACTTCACCAACAACGTCAATCCATTGTTTGCGAACACGAACAACACGCTGAATGTGTTTACAACTTGTCCGAGCGAATCGCCGCCGGACTTTCATCTGACTGCCGGCAGTCCGGCCATAGGCGCGGGAACATGGCTCGCTTATATTCAAAGCGCATCTGGCAGTGGAACTTCTTTTACGGTGGATAATGCAGGTTACTTTTTTTCCGGGCTGACCGCCTGCGCCCGGACAATTCCAGGTGATACCATCCAGCTTCAGGGCCAAACAAACACCACCCAGATCATCTCCATCTCCGGCAACACGATTACAGTGAACACTCCCTTGACCTGGACCAACGGCCAAGGGCTGGCTCTGCCTTACGCGGCAAGCGCGCCGGATGTCGGAGCTTACGGGTACTTTCCGTTTCCCCCCCCCAGCAATTTGCGAATCGTAACTAATTCACCGTAAGTGGCTCATCACGTCTTGGCGACAATAATGGCCCGCACGGAAGCGAGTCAGCCTTCGAGATGGCTCAAAACAACAAAAACGTTTGGAGGGGGTGGCCAACGCTGATAATTTGCTTTTGCGATGAGCCAAAAAATGCAAGTGAAAATGTTCGGTCGTGGATGGGAGGAAGCCGCGAATCAATTCGGGAAATTTCTCTGTTCGCGTTACGCGGAATAATGGATCGAAACATATGGTGAAATACGTCTTAGCAGCCATCGCTCTCAAATGTTTTTCGAGCGGTCCCTTGATGCGCTCTCTTTACAGGCGGACGGGCAATCGTTTCGGAAGCAAGGCGCGCGCTAGCAGACCAATGCCCGGTTATTACGCCCAACGCGTCAAACGGATGCTCAGCCTGCAGAGGCGGCACGGCATCGTCGGAAACGGCGATCACATCATAGAGTTGGGGACAGGCTGGCTGCATTGGGACGCGCTTAGCTGGCGTTTGTTTTACGATGTCAAAGTAGTGATGTTCGACGTATGGGACAACCGGCAGATCGGGCCTTTGAAAAATTATGTCCGCCAGTTGAGGGCTATGTTGAATCATGGCTTTGAACTGTCAGCGTCAGAATTAAAGCGCGCTCAATCCCTTGCTGATGCAATTATCAAGGTGGAGTCGTTTGATGAATTGTACAAACTTTTGGATTTTCAGTACGTCATTGAGGGTTCGGGCAGCCTGCGTCAGTTCCCCGACAACTCCTTTCAACTTGTGGTCAGCAGCGGAGTGCTTGAGCACGTTCAAAGAGAGGCGCTTCCCATGCTTGGCAGGGAAACGCAACGGATATTGAAGCCGGGCGGCTGGGCGGTGCATAGCATTGAAACGACAGATCACCTGCAACATTACGACCTAAAAGTGTCGCCAAAAAAGTATCTGAGTTTTTCCGAACCGACATGGAAACACCTGTTTGAAAATCAAGTACAGTACATCAACCGCTTCCAGAGGGGCGAATGGCTGGAGCTTTTTAAATCCAACGGCTTTGAACTGGTTGACGAGGAAGTTTTTCGAGTGGACATCAGCCGCCTCAAGCTGGCGGAGCGGTACGTTCACATGGATAAAGGCGACCTCGAATGCGCCACGCTCAATTTGGCTTTAAGAAAACCGAGTTCACCGTAGATGGCTCATGGCGTCTTGGCGACAATAATGGCCCGCACGGAAGCGAGTCAGCCTTCGAGATGGCTCAAAACAACAAAAACGTTTGGAGGGGGTGGCCAACGCTGATAATTTGCT